>Ga0123353_10006791_pt1 | contig 15340 bp, 10 predicted proteins | sample TergutLab28metaG_3_FD_92763 | JGI IMG/M metagenome (GOLD analysis project Ga0123353, IMG submission 92763) | Labiotermes labralis P3 segment gut microbial communities from Petit-Saut dam, French Guiana - Lab288 P3 | ecosystem: Host-associated > Arthropoda: Insects > Digestive system > Gut ... | reverse complement strand
TAGCAACCTGGAAGACAAAAGGTTCTGCACCGAATGATAGCAAGCATTTCCTGACCTCAATCTGCTCTTAATTTCTTCCGGAATAGAATTTTGATTTGTTAAAGTTGTTCCCAAATATTTAAATTTAATAGACATTACTCTATAAATTATTACTTTAAAATTGTGTAAAAATGTAATATTTTTAAAATACACTCATCCCTCGCTTTTCACGAGTCCGTTCCCTGCGATTTCACGATTTTTCGAGTCGTCCGAAGAATAAAAATACGTCACTCTAACCCTTCAGTAGATAGAAACATCAAAATTGTTCAACTCCAACGGGTCCTCGGGACATACCGCATGATGTTCAAGAGTTTGATGGAGGGTTGGGGATGAAGAAGCGGGTCCCATTACAATGTTTCTGCGAAGAATAGAAAAACACCAGAAATATTAAAACTTTTTTGGAGGGGGCAGTAATTAAAGCACGTATATTCGCATTTCCCGGAGAGCCGTGGAACCTAACCCCCGCGAGAGGTGAGAGATGAATGCATTTATATACTCTAGTAACCTTCGGTATCTAAATGATCTGTACTTCTCACCCAATAATGTGCGGGTGATAAAATCTAGAAGAACGAGGTGGGCTGGGCTTGTGGCGCGTATGGGGGTGGAGAGGGGGGCGTATAGGGTCTTGGTGGGGAAATCGGAGGGAAAGAGACCACTGGGGAGACCTAGGCGTAGATTGGTGGTTAATATTAGGACGGATCTCCAGGAGGTGGGATGTGGGTATATGGACTGGATTGGGCTGGCCCAGGATAGAGACAGGTGGCGGAGGCTTGTGAGTGCGGTAATGAACTTTCGGGTTCCGTGAAATGCGGTGAATTTCTTGACTAGCTGCAAACCAGTTAGCTTCTCAAGAAGGACTCTGCACCATGGAGTAAGTAAGTAAGTAACCTTCGGTAGAAACTTCTGTATAATAGGTTTCCGTAAAGATGGTCGTGTAATGGAAACATAAAAAAAAACTTCGTTTTAAATGAAGGAAAAGAATGTGGTTGTACTTGTGTAATGTGGTAACTGCGCATAACTCTAATTAATCTACACGATAAGGCATAAACAACCGGACTACAGTAACATTGTAACTAGTAAGTCGTGCAAGTGGGAAGTGGGGCGGGAGGGGGATGAAACATAACGTACAAAAGGCATTACGGACGTACACCCACTCTCAACCGCAGCGCCATTGCAAAGCCTACGGACATTAGGCTGGCCACCGAGTACCATTGTCACAGTAGGCCTACCTGAATCTGGGATACACTGAATGGCCATGGAATATCGGAGCTGTGCTGAGCCCAGAGAATTGCTCTGACGGCGATTGGAAGAGTTCTTAGAATTTCTAATGTCTGCTTTTGTATTTCACAGTGATTTCTGAGGTTCTTAAGGCAGAGACTGTGGAGAGCGGTGTATTGTGGGACGTGGCGCCTGGTAGTGTGCTAGAAATCGCCGGTATTTCGGAGGAGCATGGTACCTCCATTGCCAAGGTAGATCTCCGTAAAGACGACAGTAGTACGCCCCTTCGCAGCTTGGGCTCTGCCTACAAGATTACAAGGCATCACATCACAGGATGCTGTAGACTTTAACGTTTACGAAATCCCTTTCCGCTTGCGCCTTTCTGTATTTCGCAACACCCGTAGGACCTTCTTCGTTTATATGCGTCGTTCTGGAAGATGTCGCAGGCCACTATGTGAAAGGCAGTCACTGTGCTGAATCTCAGCAGAATAGCTGTGCTGTCATTTCACGCTATTACGAAGTCGCAAGTCACAGGCCGCCTGAAGCTTGGCTACTACACACAAAAACAAAGTTCAAGTGTACAGCCGGCATCGCTTCACCGTCACTCAGAAAGTCATTGGTTTTCAGCATACTAACGTGCCAAATTCAATGGAAGAGGCTGCCTATTGGTTTAGCTACAGTCGCTGTGCCGTCCAGCACGTTCACCCGCCTGTAGTGCAGCCTGCCAATAATCCTTGTATGAGACAATCCAGTACAGTTCATACTTTTCACATTTTATTAGCGTTCGTTTTAATAAATTTTGTAATGTATTCTTACACCTGGAATCGGGGTAGCGTAGGGAGTGTTGTCAATAGGCTACGGATTGTGTGATCAATGTTCGCTACTACTCAGAAGCTATTTGATGGGTAAAGGTAAAGCAATCCCTGTACAGGCCTATTCAGGCCAAGAGGTTGAGGCTGTCAGGATTTCTAGAAAATGGGCACATTAAGGTGGAAAGATTGTCAGCTGTACGCACCGGCCCCCTTTACCCTCCAGGAAAGACACCTGGTACTCATTTTTGTTAGAGGATGAGTCGACCCCAGGATCACAGTGCGGCCGGTATGATTATGTCAATGAAGAATCACAATGACCCTATCGGGAATCGAACCCGCGACCTTCTGCATTGTAGCGCAGTGCCTCAACCAAACGCGCCACCGCGTGATTCGGCGGGTGCCGGCATTAATCTCCCGGGGGTAAAGCGGCCGGGGTGTGAAGTTGACCACTTATCTCAACCTAGTACCGAGGTTAAGAATGAGTGGATTCATAGGCTTACCCCTACTCCGCCTAGATGCGTTCATGGCCTAGACAGGAGCAACTTCAGCTTTTAGCCCACACTTAGGGCTTTCTAGTGGTCTGTTTATTCTTCGACCAAAATTTCCTGTGCATTTCTGTCATCTCCGCCGTGCGTGCTGCAAGTCCTTCAGACCCAGTCGCTGTCCTTTGACCACCCTAATGACACTGAGTGAAGAGAAAAGTTCTACAAGTGACGTACGATAGACGAAATCTGTTCGTCCACCTGCTATTGCTGCCTTAGCTTTGACAATCACTCTCCGAGCTTAATCTGCCGCATGTGTTGTTTTCCAGATATTTCAGCGACAGGAAGGCAGTTAGTTTTCCCATTAACCTTATCTTACAATCTAACTCTACTCTGAAATATCGGGAACCCACTGGAAACCGAGCGGTGGTCGGGATAGCCCAATCGGTATAGCCACTCACTGTGTGCTGGCGGACGGTCCGGGGATACAATTCTGGTGGGAGGCAAGATTTTCCAAATCAGACAGACTCTGAGGTCCATCCAGCTTCCTGCACAATGGGTACCGGGTCTTTACCAGGGGTAAGGCGGCCGGGGCATGGTGTTGACTTCTCATATCCTTCTTGCGTCCTGTGGGGGAAGGGTTGGAGATATATCTCCAAATCCCCTATGTGCCTACCTAGGCATTTCATGGGGTGACCTTACTTACCTTATATATATATATATATATATATATATATATGTATGTCATAACACACACGTACGGAAATACCAGACTTCAAACAGCTTAGACAAGACAGGCAATGTACGTATAATGTAACAATGAGTTGCTTTCGTGCATCCATTGTTGCAGTAGAAAAACAATAAATATTACACATTCTGAGTGTGTGTCTGTAGCCTTTCCTGCTCCACAACATTTCTTTCACATTATCTCATAAACGGCAGGATTTCCTAAAAAAAAAATGTTACTATGCAATAAAAACACTCGTTACGCGATTAGTGGCATCTTGTTGCGCCACAAATAGGAGCGCCACTTAGTGATCCATTAGTTATAATAAGCGTGTTTACACTTAGAAGCGCTTCACATACTGAAGCGCTACAAATGCTGTCAGTCGCCTGTACCCGCTACCAGGAGCACCACAACCCTGATGCGCCACGGCTTAAGACGCATTGTCGCTTATGGTGCCATTTAAAAGGGCGTGTTCTGGTCTCTTTAGACGTGCTACTGTTTGTGGCGCTACGAATACTCTAGTGGAAAGGGGCTGGCTGTAAGAGTGACTTAGTGGCTTCCTACAAAAAGGCATTTATGAGTAACTTAACCTTAGAATATGTCTTAAGGGGAACAATAGGTGTAGGTATCAGTCAATAGCACAACAATAGCTAAAAAGATGTTTAATAAAGGATGATAGTAAATACATGTTTCGGCCCATTGCGGCCGTCATCAGGTTTTCACCCGAAAGTATGGTGGTAGTGCTTTATAGGATTGGTATGGGTATGTCACGATGGTGAGATCTCAGCTTCTGTTTTACATCCGTGACATATCCGTACCAATCCTGTAAAGCAATACCACCATACTTTCGGATGAAAACCTGTTGATGGCCGCAGTGGGCCGAAACATGTATTTACTATCATCCTTTATTAAACATCTTTTTAGCTATTGTTGTGTTATTGACTGTTACCTACACCTATTGTTTATATACACACAACGGGGATGGCTCATTTTAGGATCTTAGGGGGAACTTCAAGACACAGTCCCTGATCATTTAAACATTTACACGCTGCTATCACTTTCAAGAAGGAGGTGGAATCTCGTGTAATAACGAAAGGAACAAAGTCGGTAATTAAATAGATGTGTTATAAGGTTCGGGTTGGATTTCGAAAAAAATTGCGTAACTACACGCATAAACTCTGATCGCCCTTCGTATATCGTACGTCAGTTAGCAGCACGTAACAATACATAACCTATATCATGTAAACACTTAATTTATTATTGTAGAAGATCGTTGTTTAAGGTTAACACTGAAAGGTTTTAGTGACCAAACATGAGATGTTGCCCAGATTCAGATTAATGCTGTTTTCGCTGGTTGGTGGCCGGTTTTTCAACGGCAACTCTGTCGGTTACTTTAAGGGTTTTAACCAAACCCCTTCTACTAAATAAATGTAGGTGCTGGTTACAGTTACAACCGATCACAATCACACACACACACACACTCTCTCACTCCGTAGGAATCCTCTGGACGAGTTGTCAGCCAAACCAAGAAACCTCTACCTGACAAAACACAACACTTACAAAAGAGAGAAGTCTATACCCTTAGCAGGATTCGAACCCACAATCCCAGCAAGCGAGCGGTCGCAGACCCTCGCCCTAGACCGTGGGGTCACCGGGTTCGGCTTGTTTAGTTTTTATGGAGCAAAATGTTCTGTCATACTTGACGATTTTCGGGGGTGTTAAACAAGGAATTACTATACAGCGGTTTGGTTGGAGATTCTTAGTGGAGGAGACAAATGTGTAGACATAAGGGTAGATTGGTATGAAACGTTATAACGCCTAGCTCTCCTATACTACTGGAGGCTGTCCCTTGCAAGAAAAGAATAAAACATAGTCCGAAGAAGTACACTAAGAATGATCTCTTTATCAGTTCAGCAAAATGGTACATGATCATTGACTGTGTATAATGTACCAGAAATACTGAAGATGATCAAAGCAGGAAGGTTGATGTGGCTGGGACACCTCTGTAGAATGCATGAGCCAGAACCGTGCAGGAAGTTAACGTTCCATGAACCAGAGGGATTCGACAGGATCTGCTGTTATGCGGCTGGATACAGTCGAAGTGTATCTGAAGATAATGGATATTAGAAATTGGGGACGAAAGTTGCAGGATCCGATCAAACGGAGGGCAATGGCAGAAGAGGACAAGGTTCATGATGGACTATAATGCCAGAAGAAGAAGGAGGAGGAGGAGAATAAGAAGAAGAAGAAGAAGAGGAAGATGAAGAAGAAGAAGAATGTAATAAGAACATTAGGAAGAAATAAGAAGAAAATACGAAGAAGTAGAAAGAGAAGGCAAGAAGAATGGATGGGAATGTAACTGAAGATGAATTTTCAGAAAGGAAGCATTCACGTACGGTCTGTATTTGTCTGGCATGAAGTAGTGTCTGATGGCGGCATTCGTGAGCACTAACAAACCTCCGGGTTTTATAAATGCGGCGAAAATATATTGACTGGCTTAACAACTATCACTTTATGCAGAAGAAGACTTTTTTTTTTTGTGAACTCAAAGATGAATGATTTCTACAGCTTAGAATATTGTTTAAAGGGAACATCTGATATAGTAACACACGTTTTAAAAATCTTTCTTTGAGAATTCCTGTAAAGTCGCCGATGTGTGTCCACGCCACTTTCTCATACTATAAATCTATCACAGATTCAAACAGCTCGTATTTGTAGGACTCTTAGACTCTATAGTCTTGTCTCAACAAGCTTTACTTGCAGATTCGTGGTGGTCTGGTACAGTGAGAGCCACCTGGTAGGGATTGTTTTTAAAGAGTCCGGGTTTTCAATTTATCTGCTTAAGGACGCATTTCCTCAAGAAAATATACAGATTGTACGTACGAACGTTGTTCCGTCATTTGCATCAGACATTGGAAATAATAGACGGCATCGTTACTCAACATATCTGCCTTCGATTAGGATCGACATTTCATTTCGAGATATATCGACTGTCATACGTGAATAAATCTGAAATTGAAACATGTCAGCGATTCTATTTTTAACGAAGGGATTGTGTGCGATGTGTTTCCTGGAATGTCTTGCTTGATGGAGGTTTTGTACATTCTGTTTCACCGAGGTAATGTGCGTAGTCAATGCTGGGATGACGTCATTGGACAGACCACAACAATAACTTGAAAAACACTGCAGACTATTTATTTTTATTTGTAATTTAAGTTTAAAAAAGTGTATTTGACTGCGTAGAACAGAGTCCTTTCGGTACGCTAACAGTGGCTAACTTCTCAAGAAATTCCCAGCTCTTTTTTTTTTTGTGACGGTTCATTATCGCATGCGCATGCGCCTGCCAACGATCCCTGTCGTGAGTCGGATTATTCCAGTTTAGATCGGAACCTGTATTGTTTTAAATTCATTAAAACATAAAAAAAATGAAATTAAGGTCTTCTACTTTTTCCGAAAGAGCAATGCTTTTTTGAATGTTTCCAGGCTTCTCAAGCATGTCCTTCTGGTAAGAGCAACATGTAGATGAAGGTGAGATTGGAGCACTGGTGGAATGATACCGGCTGGGGAGAACCTAAGTAACAGGAGAAAAGCCTGTTGCTTTGTTCACCGCATATCTAACATGCAATGACCGGGGATCGAACCCGGCCCTCACCAGTTAGCGGCTGGTGAATAATCGCCTGATACGCACTAACTGCCCGAGGTTCATGTCAGTAATATTTAAAATTTCAGTTCCCACTTCACAGAAAGCTTACTGCTTCCCCATAGCAAGTAACAAAGCTGTTTATGGAAATCACTACTGGCACACCAATCTATTTACAACCTACATTGTCAGGAAGTAGTTCTCTCTTCTTGGACTGCTTGTCTCCGAAGATGGGGGCACGTGTTCGTCCGAAACGTCGGGAACTATTTACCAATCAGCACGACGTAATACACAGAGGACTTGAATTTCCATCAGCACTGCTGTGAAAACAACATATCTAGCAGGAAATTGTTCAACTGTGTAACAATATTAGGGCCTCGTCACTTTATTCATAACTATACTATAAGTGTTTGCGGAAATACCAACAGCACTGATTGCACAGTGGCACAGATCTGTCCCTGGGCCATCATTCTTACAAAGTTGCAATACAGCGGTTGGTACACGTACTAATTACGTTCGTGATAAACATTGCAGCTTTCTGTCTCGGTTTTTCCTAAATTAAAGAAGGTTTATTCAGAAGACACTGCCGTATATTTCGTAGGCTGTGCTGTTGTTCAGGCGGTTAGTCGCCCGCCTCTTGCATTGGAGGTCCAGGTTCAATTCTAGGCCAATCCGTACGGGACCGATCCCTTTGACCGCGCGACCTAAGTCGTCGGTCTGCCGTCGCTTGCTTGTTAGGATTGAGGTTTCGAATCCCGCTGGGGGGGCACGGATGTTTGTCTCTTGTGAGTATTGTGTGTTGTTAGATAGAGGACTCTGCGACGGGCTGATCTCTCGTCCAGAGGAATCGTACCGAGTGAGGTGCGTCCAATGAGAGTGATCGCGAAGCTCTGGAAGGGGAGGCCGTGACCCGGAATCGTGCCGAAGCGCCACAAGAAAAAAAATCATATGGGTTTTGTGGTGGACGAAGTGGTACTGGGACAGGTTTTTCTCCGAGTACTGCGGTTTCCCCCTGTCAGCGTCATCCCACCAGCGCTAAATGCTCATTCGTCTATCACCAAGACTATATAATTTCAGTAATTGGCAACGTCATTAAATGACACACATTTCCTTTTATTCAAAACGCATGTACGAGTGAACGTGCAGAACGAAGTCGTAAATTGTGAACGACGCAGGAACACTGACACTAAACCAGATACATACCTCAGATTATAACCGTTTCGAATGATAGGATGATTAATGTACTGTGATTTGTTAAGGGTAATCTAGTTTGAGAAGTAATGTTAACATTCGACCGCGACATTGGTTGTTGTGTTGGAGTGTCGTCACAGGTTGTTGGTGTGCGCATTGTTCTGACCGCTGCCACGTATCTGCAGTAATTACGAGCAGAATGGAAGGCGCTAGCAGAGTCAAGGTTAAGCCGGGACAGGAGGAGCTGTCACTCCCCTTCCCCCCTTCCTCGTCATGTGTTTATTATTACGTTTTTTTTTCTATCCCCACTCCCATTTAATCATTCTCGTTTTGTTCGTCATGTTGTTTCCTTTTGGGAGTATGGTGATGGATGCCATCAATCATCTCTTGACCTATGGGACTATCAACACATGGGATCGTAATTCGGAACTGGCAAGCAACCTGGATGAAATGGTGCTGCCGCCGATGGCTCTACCTTCGTTGCTTTCGTCTTCCGTGATGATGAGATACGAACCGATTCATTCTTATGGTTGGAAGAGCGATGAACTTTGGTAATTTCAACGCCAGATCAAGTGACAAACTCAATTTGCTAGGTGGCCATAGATTCTCTGGGGCATGAAATTGCGAATTTTTGTTTCTCAAAACCAAGTTGCTGAAAGTACAAGTCTTTTAGGATGTTTTAACGTTTTGTCGACTGGTAAAGTCCAAGCGGTGTGCTTGAACCTGAAGCTGAAAGCACTTCAAGCCACGAGACGTCCTTAAGTGTTCGCTAGTCCCACAGGACTTGAATATCCAGACGTGAATGTGTTCAGTCTATAAGCTGCTTTGAGAGAGATTTCGCATGTTCGTAGGCGTCTTGTGGGACGTGACTGTACGATTAGGCATGCAGGTGGTCAAAAGTAAACGCTGAGAACACTAAATACACCAGCCTCATCATCACGTCAGACAAAATCTTGGTTCAAACAAAATCCATTTATCTTCACAAATACGGAAAATTGTAAATAATGTTTTGGGATGCAACGATAACGAATCAAAATCAGTTGGCTGGAATTGCGTTCCGCAAAGCATTGCTGACGATGGGTATATTCTTGTGGGATATGACGCCGTGTATATTGGTAAATAGCTACGGACTTTTCGGTGAAGCTTTCTGGCTTCATATTCTGGGTCTTATTAGCGCAAGAAGAGTGTATTATTCAGGCCATGAATATGGAGGAACTAAGCTTAGAGTACGCAATTACGAGGGTTCAGGTAAACCAGGATGGCTTGAAATTAAATGGTACACATCAGCTTCTGGCTTATGCCGATGATGTTAATATACTGGGAGGAAGCATACATACTCTAAAGGAAAATGCAGAAGCTTTAGTTACTCCTACTAGGGAGATTGGACTGGAAGTAAGTGCTAATAAAACTAAGTACATGGTCATGTCTGGAGATCAGAATGCAGGACGAATTCAGAGTGTAAGGATTGATAATAGTACCTTCGAGAAGGTGGAAGGGTTTAAATATTTGGGAACAAATTTAACAAATCAAAATTCTATTCCGGAAGAAATTAAGAGCAGATTGAGGTCAGGAAATGCTTGCTATCATTCGGTGCAGAACCTTTTGTCGTCCAGGTTGCTATCCAAAAATTTAAAGTTCACGATATATAGAACTATAATTTTGCCTGTTGTTTTATATGGGTGTGAAACTTGGTAGCTGACATTGCGGGAGGAAAGGAAGCTGAGGGTGTTTGAGAACATGGTGTTGAGGAGAATATTTGGACCTAGGAGGGACGAGGTAAAGAGGGAATGGAGGAGATTGCAAAACGAGGAGCTAAATGATTTGTACTCCTCACCCAGTATTGTGCGGGTGATAAAATCGAGAAGAATGAGATGGGCTGGTCATGTGGCGCGTATGGGTTAGGAGAGGGGGTGTATAGGGTCTTGGTGGGGAAACCGGAGGGAAAGAGACCAGTGGGGAGACCTAGGCGTAGATGGGTGGATAATATTAGGATGGATCTCCAGGAGGTGGGATGTTGGTATGTGGACCGGATTGGGCTGGCCCAGGATAGAGACAGGTGGTGGACGCTTGTGAGTACGGTAATGAACCTTCGGGTTCCGTGAAATGCGGGGAATTTCTTGACTAACTGCAAACCATTTAGCTGCTCAAGAGGGACTCTGTAACATGGAGTAAGTAAGTAAGTAAGCTTCTTTACATGTCGGTAGCTATCGATTGACACTGTCGTATCCCGAAAGAAGTGAATGTTACATACTTCTTCTTCTTCTTCCATTGGCACTACCGCCCACTGTGGGCTTTGGCCTGTCGAACTGTTCTTCCATTTTTTCCTATCTGCCACAAAACTCTCTCCATCTTCTCACGCCCAACACTTGAAGATCTCTTTCTACTTCCTCTTTCCATCTTTTCCTGGGTTTTCCCCTTCTTCTCGTCCCTTCCAGTTCTTAAGTGACGATCTTTTTGGGCATCCTATCTTTCTCCATTCTCTCTAGGTGACCTAACCAGCTTATCGTTTTCCCTTTTATCCATTTTACTAAATTTTCTCCTTTGCTCATCTATTCTAGTTCTTGATTCGTCCGACTTTTCCATTCCCCGTTTTCATATTTAGGACCATATATTCTTCTAAATATTTTCCTTTCAAAAATTAGCAGAGCTTGTTCTTCTTTCTTCGTCAACGTCCATGCTTCCACTCCATACGACACTACCGGTCTTATTAGTGTCTTATGTAACATAATTTTAGTAGCTCTGGATAAAAGTTAACTCCTGAAGAGACTTATAGGGGCAAAATAAGTTCTTTTGCCGGCCAAAATACGTCTTTGTGTTTCTTTTTCCACGCTATTTTCATTCCTGATTAGCGTACCCAAGTATATGAACTCGACTACTCCGTCATAAGTTACACCATTTATGGTTGCCCCTTTCACTGATCTTCGGGATGGGGACGCAGAAAATGAATGTTACATGCTGTGGCGTAATTACTTGTGTATGGATCTCACAACTAGTCGACCTGAAGTAATAATTTCAAGGCAAAAACTTTGCTATCTACTGCTGTTGCCCGTGAAAACACACGATGTACACAAACTTGAGGCTTATTTTTTATATAAAAAGATCCAATTCCGATGTTCATTTGACTCACGTTACGGAGGGAGGTTAGTCTGATATAAACGTCGCAGTGGACATCAGGATTCCTTTTATCTGTTGACTGTTACGCTGCATCCGAGGCGAGGTTCTGCTCTACCAGTAATTGTTTAATGTCTGGATTACTCATACTGCGCTACAAATCGGAAGGACGCAAATTCGATTCCCGTTGGTGTCTTTGGAATTTTTCATTGACATAATCCTTTCCATCGAACTATGGCCCTGAGGTCGACTCAGCCTCTAACAGAAATGAGTACCAGGAGCATTTCCTGAGGGTAATGGGGGCCGGTGCGTAAGGCTGACAATCTTACCACCATCATGTGCCATTGTCATGATATCTGGGAACCTTAACTTCCTGGAACGCTCTGGGCCACTCTCGGCCTGTAACGGGACTGCTTTACCTTTTACTTGTGATGTTAAGGCGAAGGCCTGTTATTGTGGGGAAAGCAAAGCAGGAATGTGGTAAAGTAGTAATGAGTGTCGCAGAGACAACTTCCGACTTTCTTAATGACACATTTAAGGCTGAGACGTTCTGAGCGTACACAGCAACTCGTGGCCTTGCAGTCTTTGCTGGGATCGCGGGTTCGAATCCCGCCGGCAACATGGATGTCTGTCTCTTGTGAGTGTTTTGTGTTGTCAAGTAGAGGTGTCTGCAACGAGCTGTTCACTCGTCCAGAGGAGTCCTACCGAGAGTGGTCTGTCTTGAGTGTGATCCAGAAGCTTCGACAGTTAGGAGGCTCTGGCCCACTATGGCTGTCGATCGATGCAAAGAAAATACATATCACCTACAGCCTTTCCCGGTGGACATGCGGTTTAGGGCGTAGGTCTGCAACCGCTCAATTACTGGGATCGCAGGCTTGAATCTCGCTGGTCATGGATGTTGTGTATTTTGTAGGTTACAGCCTCTGAACGAACTGATCACTTGTTCGGAGGAGTCCTGCCGGGTGTGTGTGTGTCTAATTGTGTATGACGTAGGAAACTCAAGGTGAGGAGGCGCCCAATTTGGGTAGCTGCGCCACAGAAACAAAAAAAGCAATTATGAGTGTCTTACGTATTTGATACGCAAAAGTATGGCTCCTGACTTTCATCATCCCCGTACATAAATTTAGAATCCACTAGGCTAAGCTGCAGCCAGACCAAGCAAAAGAGGCAGGGCTTGACACAAGCATAGCCTTACCTTGCCGGTGGCCATAGTTATCCTGATCAAAATCGGCGTAGTTAATTTACGTTCGGCCATGGTCCTTACACTCTCTTTAACGAATCATCGTAACCGGGGTGTAGTATTCAGAAGTAGATTCTTACAGATATGGTTGGTGAAAATGTGTAAATATTTACAATGACTCTCCTATCTACGCACCTGCATAAACACCACGTATTTCCAAATAGACATCCTTTGTCAGAGCACTCCAGTGTCACCACTAGGTGGAGGCGTGTGGTCACCTTTGTTTCTCCCAAATACTTTGCCACCGCTTAAAGGCCCCCAGTACGTGGTAGGTAGTTAGTCAAGTTGGGCCCATAGTTGGTGCAGACACGGCATACAAGAGAGGAGTTTTGTCACGTCTTGGAATTGAACACGCATTCTTCGATATTTGGGTTGGTAGCCTAGTCGCTATGCTGGCTGCCCCAAATTACTTATTACCAGTAAAGAGACGCTTTGTCTTCTCTGTGCTAAAGAAAACATATACACCTACACTGAAAGTGTATTAAAAATCTAAACATCTACTAATGTTACAACAAATCTTTACACCAAGGCCTACCAATAACCTACAACATTAGATTGGAATTGGAGAGGTAGGCCGAAGAGAACGTGGCGAAGGATAATAGAGGATGAGATAAGAAGCACAAGAAGATCGTGGAACGAGGTCAAGCGGATAGCTGAAGACCGCAATGCCTGGAAGCTCTTCATGGATACCCTATGCTCCACAAGGAGTAAAATGATTTTATGATACCAATAACCTCAGGCATACAGACTTCTCATAAAGCGGAGAAATATGAAGATTTGTGAAGGGGGTATAGAAGTATTGGTGTGTGTTATTTTCTTGTTGCGAGATATCTTTCAGATCTGCCTCATTCGCCTTGTGATAAGACTGTGACATTAACTGTGACATCTCACGACTATAAAGCCATGCGAGGGCCTATAGAATAATTCATGTCAGATTTATGCTTGTTCTCATTCGTGTCTTTTGCGAGACTGGCCACTCCGTTATAATCATGTCATGGCTGTCTCTCTTCTCAGTCTATGTATGGGTAGCATGACGTCATTGCATACCTTGTCACTTTATGTAAGAGGTTAGCCAAAGAAGAGTTATGAGTTGTGCATAATCCAAACGGCCTTGCCATAAATACGACATTTTCTTAACTGTTACCCCACAGTCGTGCTGTGTACAGAACTCGACACATTCTGTCTCCTCCGTATATTCATTCGAGGTTTATAATTTTTGTGCGCCAATGCGAAGGGCTGTAATTGTTAATATTCTCATATCTTTCGGTTTGATAAGGATTATTAATGAAACGGAGCTAAGAATAAAGAATATAGCTATGAGATGAATTACGAACATGCCTACAGCTTTAGAGCCGTGTAAAAAGTAAATGCGACCATTAGAAACACGCCCTCAACTACAAACCTCGAGGACGGAGAGATCGTAGACGCCCCAGGAAAAGATGGCAACGCGTCGATGCCGGAACAGGTCAAACGACCTAAACCATGGAGGAAGATGATGATGATGATGAGAAATATGGCGACGGAGCGAATCAGTGATGTTATGTCGCACATATTTAGCCAAGGCAGAAACTTTAGAAGCGAGAACTTCCCAGAAGCTGTCACAACCACAATAACAACAGCAACAACATAAGAACTAAATATTGGTGGTAAACTAAATACAGTGTGCAAATAATAATAATAATAAATTGTGTATGTGCTTATTGTTTTATTTTTTATTTTTTAGGCCTTCGTATGTTAAGGCCCTGCCAGCTAACATGTTTTGGTTGTTGTCAGGCACGCTGATATGCTAATTGAATTGTATTTGCAGAAGTTATAAACATGACTGCAACTTTATGAAATTTTCTTTTTTCTTTACCTGAATTTTAACTTTATTAAACGTAGTGGGAATTACGAACCCAAATTTAATGTTGAGTGCTGTAATTATTAAAGTCAACTTCCTGTTGTTCTCACCCTAGACATCTAGAAGCAAAAACCCGAAGATCACAAGTTCGCCCCACAACTTTTCATTTACCGCTGTTGCCTCCATGAGGCAATATGTGGTGTCCCTATAGACGTATATATTTTATGTTTTTCTACTTTAAGTTTCAAGTCTATAGATAGTGTTTTATCTGAATGCTTGACTTTTTTTTTCTTTTACAGGTAAGTACAGCTGATCATCACTTTGACTCTAACATTACCAAATACTGTCACGCTGAAAGCTGGATGTCACCAGTAAGCAAGATAAGTTGCAGAAATAACGCACTCATTCTGTGTAAACCCTGCTTCTCCCCGTGCAAGAGTTGTGTCACTAAGGTTTACAGTACACTTCGTCTCATTTTAGTATTACTAACTGCTAACATTAATGTTAAATAGGCCTAGAGGGTGAGTTAGTCAATTCAATAAGCACAAGAGATTGGCTGTTGTGTCTTTGTGTTCATCCCATTCAAGACAGAAAAAGAGGAAGATAAGTGGACTTGTAGTGAGAGACACTTAATCTATTAACCCTTTAAACGCCGAATTAAATCCCATCTGCCATTTGCTGGAATTATTAGGAGCTCACCATATTCTCCACGTTAGCAAGATACGGGTTAAAGGGTTGAACAGAAAATTTTATGGTTTGACGGTTGCCAAGCAGTGCCCGTTCGTCCTCCCGGTAAGGGCAGACTGGCGACAAGGTTGAGCTTAGGACATGAGGAATGTAAGGTGAAGAGAAGTGCAGATCGAAGATTGGCACCCGTCTATATTCGGTATAAAAAAGTCAGTACTGCACCTCACTGAGAACTAAAACTAAACTAAACTCCGTGGCCTTAGTCCGCACGCGAACTATACCGACAGAGCGGCCGCCGCCGGTCGGCGAAGTTAGTGCCAACTTTTGCGGATAGAGGGGTGTCACGTGGTCAG
>Ga0123353_10006789_pt1 | contig 15342 bp, 15 predicted proteins | sample TergutLab28metaG_3_FD_92763 | JGI IMG/M metagenome (GOLD analysis project Ga0123353, IMG submission 92763) | Labiotermes labralis P3 segment gut microbial communities from Petit-Saut dam, French Guiana - Lab288 P3 | ecosystem: Host-associated > Arthropoda: Insects > Digestive system > Gut ... | reverse complement strand
GGCTCAGAATGACAATTGTACATTCAGTGTTTGTCACCCTGAGCTTGCGAAGGGTCTTGAAAATTCTTCGCCTGCGGCTCAGAATGACAATTTTACATTCAGTGTTTGTCACCCTGAGCTTGCGAAGGGTCTTGAAAATTCTTCGCCTGCGGCTCAGAATGACAATTGCACATTGCACAATGATGCTTGCCCGCTGCCTAAGCATATATGCGAAATGATAATCGAAACGGATAAAAATTCCGAAAGCCTGTGGGAAAAAATAGAGACGCTGCCCGTTGTCCTGTGCCACAAAGATTTTTGGATTACGAACATAATTTACACGGACGAAAAAATATTTTTGCTCGACTGGGACACGACAGGCTTCGGCTATTTAGGTGAAGACGTCGCACAGTTGATTTCGGACGACATAGACGCGGAAAAAATGCACGAATACTGCCGCGCATGCGTGCCCGCGTATTTAAAAGGCTTCAACGAGCATTCCGGCATACCGCAGGTAAATGATTTGCATCTGCGCGACAGGATAATCATGAGCCTCGGCTATAGGTATGTCGAAAATTATAAATTTGCCGAAACGGAAGAAGAAAGGGAGACAAGCTTGAATCTGCTGCAAAAAATTTATGAGCTTTAGAGGTTTGATGTGTAGCGGATTGATTGCGTTTCGAATTTATTTAATGCGGAATCGTAGGGACGAACACAGTTCGTCCCTACTTAATTAAAACCATATGCTCCGTATAAATTTCGATCAGCTCCCGCAAGCCGAGGCCGTCCAATTCGTTTATGTACAAATCCCATTCGGCAAGGGTGCGGCTGCCGTCTGCAACGACTCCGTAATAATAATTTTGCACCGCTTGGCAAATGTCTTCACGATTATTTATTAAATAAAAATCCGACAGCGCGTCCGAAAGGGCGCGATCTTTTTTTGCGCGGTAAGCGGGCGTAATTATTTCGCTGCCCGTTCCCGCTGCGTGAAGGGCGAGAATATTCGTAACTTCCGCGCCAAGCAGGCGGCGGATCCGAAAATAAGGTTCTTCCGGGCGCACGTTCGTATAGAAGCGGCCCACGTAGTCAACCGGACCGCCGTCCAATCTGTTCATGCCTAAGTCCGCTTCACTTCCTTGCTCAGGAACTCCTTCGGAGTTCCTTCCTTGCACAGGAACTCCTTCGGAGTTCCTTCCTTGCACAGGAACTCCTTCGGAGTTCCTTCCTTGCATATCATAATGCACACCCTCGATGCCCATTTCCGCGGCCCAGTATACTTCGTCGTCGAAGGTCAGCTCGTCAAACATGGTCAGCAGCCGCGCAAGTTTTTCGTCCGATACCTGCGAGCCCACCGCAAATTTTTCGTCTGTAAAATATCTGCCGCCGTTGACGGGCGCCGCCTCATGCTTGCTGAAAATATTTATTTCCGGCGGCACAACTAAAAAAACGCCGTTCATAGTACGCGGCATCGAATTTATTTCGGACATGAAATTTGTAAATCCGTAACCCGGCTGCTTGGGAAGCGTTTTCGAAAACCAAACCGCCAAGGGTGCGAATGCGTTTGCGCCGTACTCCTTTGACTCTTCGTCAATAATAAAAATTCCGTGCCGCCGCGCCCGCTCAATAACAAACTCCAAAAACGCGCGGTACTGCCTGCTTGCGTAAACGGGCACGACATTCCCGTCCTCTTCAACGAAATCGCCGCCTATGCCGAACATCCCCCACAGCGGGAACAAATCCTTTTCGCGGTCAATGATCCAGTCGCCCGTTAAAGAAAAGGCGCGGCCGCCCGGCATCAACGGCAAAACCTTTTCGATAATTATTTGAAATTGGTCAAACGTAAACGGCTCCGCGCAAAAAAATACGTTTTTATGTATTTCGTTAACCTCGCCGTTCGGTATTATTCCCGCTTCGCGCAGCAGGTCCCATTTATAAACCGAATAGCCGCCGAGTATCCCTGCCGCCGTGCAATAACCGGGCAAAAAAGCTATGTCGCCCTCACTCGCGTTGGGGAAGCCGTTGCGCCTCGCCGAAATTTTGTCCCACTCGTTTTCATCGTTTAAAAGCATTGCGTACCTCGGCGCGTACGTTTCAACCATGTGCCTCGGTATCGGGCGCATACCGCCCGCCGCAGTCAATATGTCCCAATCCGCAAACACTTCGAAAATATCGGGCAGCCAGCCGTTTGCCGCTTCTTCGATTTGTGTTTCGATTCGTGTTGCGACTCTCGCGGGCCTGCAGCTTGCGCTCACGTTGAAGCGTTCGTTTAAATAAACGATAAGCGGGCTGTCGCTCGGCTGTTCAATTTGCATATACCAATAGTTCCATACGATTTCGAGCTTCACGCTCAAGTCGTCGGCGCGGTCCGCGCCGCTTTCGATTGTCACAAGCGGCGGCTTTTCGTCCGCTTCTTTACTGCCGCATGAAACGGCAAAAAAAATAAGGAGAAGCAAAAAACAAAACGGCAAAAACGTCAGATTGCGGCTCGGCGGCCGCGACGACCTTGCTTCAAGCATGCGGCTGTTTTTAAATACGCTGCTCACCGGATCATGAAAACAAAATCAAAGCCGCAAGTTCCAGGTCTTCTTCGCCCGCGTTCGCTATCGAATGTCCTTCGCCGCTCGGCGTGAACGTCACGTCACCCGCATTAAGCTCGGCCGCCGTTCCGTTGTCGTCGTAAGCTGCCTTGCCAAACAGAATGTAATATATTTCCGTTTCGTTTTCATGCACGTGGTAGCCTATCGAACAGCCGGGCGCGAGTAAAATGTGCGAATAAAGCCGCCCCTTTTCGTTCAGTTCGTCCTTGTTTGCGATGTGTTTCAATGCCACGCTTCCGTTTCCGCCGCGCATATTTTCGTTTATTACTGCCAATCGTTCGTCTTTACGCCTTATCATCTTCATCATCCTCCTCGGGAATTTTTTCTGCGAGCGAACGGTTGAAATACCGCTCGTCGCCGGTCACTTCTTTAATAATTTTTAAAAATTGCGGAAAAATTATTTTTTGGTTTTCATCGGTCAGTTCCACTTCAAGGATCGCTTTGTTTTTCCAAAAAGGATAAACGTCCACTTCTAAATACTGGTTTGAAAAACTCAGACAATAGCGGGTCTTTCTTATTTGTTTCAAATTGGTGTCTGCGTTCATCAGCATGGCGAGGTATTCGTCGCGCGTCAGCCGCCGCTCCGTCTCTATGCGTTTGACGTCGGTCACTCGTTTTTTTAACGTTTCGGTAAAAATATAATGCCCGCCCGCGCCGCGCTGGCGCACTCGGATTTCTTCGCCCGCGCCTTCGGGCCGCAGATATGTTTGGATGATGTCCACTTTTTTGCAGTTTTGCATCTTCTCGAGCATTTCCAAATCCGGACAGACTATCAAAAACTTGCGCTCGATCTCATACGGCTCGGGCACGCCCAAAAATCCCGCGATTTCGCCGAGCAGCCGCGAAATTTTTTCGTCAAAGCCCGTCGAGTTGTCTATCACGCGCAAATGCGGATGACCTGTCCACGCGGCGACCAGCTTGTCGTCAAGCGCGGCCGCTTCCGCCGGAGACTCTTTTCGCGCCGTGTTGTTCGCGGTCGTGTAAAATTGTGCCGCGCCGTTTGCCGCCGTAACCAAATGAAAAACCGCGTCGTAATTGTCGCGCAGCTCGATTTCGTTTGTCCCGAGCATTTCCGCAACCTTCGCGAACTCGCGGCCCGTCATGTACGCCCTGTTGTCGAGCGAACCCCTATCGCAAACCAAAAGCACACGCGGACAGCCCGACTGAGCTGCCCACTGTGCGTACACCTGCTCCTTTTTTCGCTGTATTGTCATAAGCGCGGCTTGAAATTCGACGTTGCAGCCCATCCACGGCACCGCGCCGCCCGTTATCATGTCGGTCGCGGTTTCGCTTGCGAACATGACATGATAGCCGAGGCTCGAAAAACGTTTTTCTATTCGGCTCAAAGCCGTCGATTTGCCGCCGCACGGCCCGCCCGTTATCACGATTTTTTTTATGTCTGTCATAAACGACCCTCTTCGGAATAATTACTCCGGCACTTAAATAATTTATATCATTTAGCATTGCGTGGCACAAGCGGCGGACTGCGCGCTTGCTGTTTCAATCGGATTTCATTATTATCAGACGGAATAATTTTTATGAAAAGAGATTGCATGACAGAAAAAAAAATTCTTTTGCAAACCGAAAAACCCGGAAGATATATCGGCAATGAAATAAATATTTCAAAAAAAAATCCGCGCGAGGCGGCGGTTCGTTTCGCATTTTGCTTCCCCGACGTATACGAGGTGGGCATGAGCCATCTGGGTATGCAAATAATTTATTCGATGTTAAACGCCGAAAGCGGATTTTACTGCGAGCGCGCTTTTATGCCGTGGACAGATTACAGGCCTGACCCGCTGTGTTCGCTCGAAACGGACAGCCCGCTCGGCGTTTTCGATTTTTTGGGGTTTACGATGCAGTACGAGCTCGGCGCGACAAACGCGCTCGAAATGCTGAGCATGGCTCATGTCCCGCTACTTGCCTCAGACAGAGACGATAAAAATCCGCTGGTATGCGCGGGAGGCCCTTGCGTTTGCAACCCCGAGCCGCTTGCGGATTTTTTTGATTTTTTTTACATCGGCGAAGCCGAAACTGTGTTGGTCAACATACTCAGCCTGTATGCCGAGCACAAAAAAAACGGCGGGAAACGGCGCGAATTTTTGCATAAAATTAACGGTTTGGACGGCGTATATGTCCCATCTTTAAAAAAAGAAGGAGCGGTTGTAAAAAAAGTTTACGCCGCGGATTTGGACGCGGCCCATTTTCCGTGCAAACCGCTCGTTCCCCTAATCGAAGCCGTACACAACCGCGCGGTTGTCGAGCTGGCGCGCGGATGCGCGCGCGGATGCCGCTTTTGTCAGGCGGGCTACATATACCGGCCCATGCGCGAACGCAGCCCTGACACATTGTTTGCGCAAGCGGCAAACATTTTAGACTGCACCGGCTACGAAGAAATATCGCTCGCCTCTCTTTCCGCGAGCGACTACTCAAATTTTTTGCCTTTTGCGGACAGACTGCTCGAATACACGCAGCCGCGCCGCGTAAATATTTCGCTGCCCTCGCTGCGCGCCAACGCCGAAAGCCTTGCCGTGCTTGAAAAAACACAGCGGGTGCGGAAGTCTTCGCTTACCGTCGCTCCCGAAGCCGGCAGCCAGCGCCTCCGCGACGCAATAAACAAAAATTTAACCGAGGATGAAATTTTGGACGGCTGCCGCATGGCGTTCGAGTCGGGCTTCGACAAAATAAAACTTTACTTCATGTCGGGCCTGCCTACGGAAACGGACGCCGACTGTATAGAAATCGCCCGCCTTTCGGAAAAAATCGTCGATCAATATTACACGCTGCCAAAAGAAAAGAGGCGGCGCCAAGTGAGCGTGAACGTAAGCGTTTCCTGCTTCGTGCCAAAGCCGCACACGCCGTTTGAGCGCGAGGCCCAAGCTACCGCGGAACAGTTCGCGCACAAGCACCGCCTGATTAAAAATGCGATAAGAAAAAAACAGATCGCGTTTAAATATCACGACGCCGAGGCAAGCATATTGGAAGGCATAATCGCGCGCGGCGGGCGCGAGTTAGGTCGGGTTATTCTTCGGGCGTGGGAGCTCGGCGCGCGGTTTGACGGCTGGACCGAAAAATTCGACCCGGCGGTTTGGCGGCGCGCTTTTGACGAAACCGGCATCGACCCCGTGTACTTCGCGCATCGCGCGCGCGGGCCCGACAAACCGCAGCCGTGGGACTTCGTCGACATGGGCGTAGGCAAAATATTTTTGGCAGGCGAGCGCGAAAAAGCATACGCCGGCATTACTACCCCCGATTGCAAAAATAATTGCTCAAACTGCGGAGCGTGTTTCAATGAATAATTTATTGCTGAGGTTTTCCAAAACAGACAGGATGGTTTTCATAGGGCATCTTGATTTGCTGAAGGTTTTTCAAACAGCCGTGCGGCGCGCGGGGCTCGCGGCCGCTTATTCAAAAGGATTTAACCCGCATATGCTGCTGACGTTCGCGCTGCCGCTTCCGCTCGGCGCGGCGGGTTACGACGAGCACGCGCTGCTCGTAACGGAGCGCGGCGAAACAGACGCCGCCGCGCGTTTAAACCGCGCGATGCCGGACGGTTTAAAAATAACCGAATCGCGGATGCTCGACGAAAACGAAAAGCCGAATGCAGCGGCAAGGGTCGCGGCCGCCGACTACTCCGCCGAAATAATTGCGCCGCAAAATTTGGCGGAACAAATCGCCAAACTGCTAAGCAGCGAAAAAATTCTTATCGAAAAAAAAAGCAAAAGCAAAACGGAAACGGCAGACATCAAGCCGCTTATACATTACGTAAAAACCGACGGCGAAAAAATATTTATGCGCCTCGCGGCAGGCAGCGCAAAACATTTGAACCCAACCTCCGTTTTAAACTTAATATGCGACGGGTACGCGGACGTTACGCGGCTGCGCCTGCTTTCTGAAAATCGCGGCGAATTCGGGCCGCTCTTTTTATGAAGCGTCTGCTGATAGACCACAACGACGAAACTAAAACGACTTTAACCGCGGTCATGGCCGACGGCCGCCTTAAAGAGGTTTACGTAAACCGCGCGGGCGGTTCGCAAATTGGGCTGGTGGCCTTGGGAGTGGTCCGCAGCGTACTGCCGAGCAAATTTGTTTTTATAGACGTCGGCGGCGGCAAAAACGCCTTCATGAACACGGACGGCGACAGCCGGCATTATAAAGAGGGCCGGACACTGCTCGTGCAGGTGCAAAAGGACGCGACCGGGACTAAGGGGCCAGCCGTAAGCGAAACGGTCAACATAAACGGACGGCTTGCGATCGTGTATTGCCAAAACGGCAAGCAAATCCCCGCGGCGGGCGTTTCGCAAAAGATTGTTTCGAAAACCGAACGGAAGCGTTTGCGCGGCATTGCCGAAAAATATTTGCCGGAAGGCTTCGGCGCGGTGATGCGCACCAACAGCGAAGGTCATGCCGAAGATGAAATCGCCGCGGAAATCGAACGGCTCGTTCAAATCCACAGGCAAATTAAAAAGCAAGTTGAAACCGAAAAAGCGCCGGCGGTGCTCTACCGTGAAAACCCGCTGCTTAACGACATCCTTTCGGAGGACGTTGCAGAAATAATTACGTGCGGATCGGTTTACGATTCCATAAAATCTTCCGTCGCGGCTCTTGCGCCCGAGCTTGCCGAACGTGTAATACGCCACGAAAACGCGGCCGGCAAAAATGTCGTCGGGCTGTTTGAAGCATACGGCGCGTCGCTGCAGCTCGAACTCGCGCTTAAGCGAAGAGTGTCCCTGCCGTGCGGCGGTTTCGTTTTTATCGAACAAACGGAAGCCTGCGTGATCGTGGACGTAAACACGGGAAAATTTCCGGGCAGGCACGGTTTGCGCGAGACCGTTCTTCAAACAAACCTCGAGGCCGCAAAAATAATCGCGGAGCAAATCGCGCTCCGCAACCTTTCCGGCATGATCGTGGTTGATTTTATCGACATGCACGAAACAGAGGACAAGCAGAGCCTCGTCCGCTTCTTTTCCGACGAATTAAAAAAAGACCGTATAAAAACGTCCATCATCGGCATGACCGAGCTCGGGCTCATGCAGGTCACGCGAAAAAAAACGCGCGAACCGCTGAGCCGTCTGCTTGAATGCGACTGTCCGCATTGCAAGGGCACCGGACGCATTAGGATCGAATAATTTTTTGGAGGAATAATATGCAGCCAATCGAAGCCGTTTTGTTTTTAACCGACGGGTTTGAAGAAATCGAAGCGCTTGCGGTACTGGATATTTTGCGGCGCGGAAATGTGTGCGCGGTTTCCGTTTCGTTGACGGGCGGCGAATATGTGACGGGTTCGCACGGGATAACTGTCAAAGCCGATATGCTTTTTGACGGGCTCGACGCCTCCGTTAATTATCAAATGATGGTTTTGCCCGGCGGGCCGGGAACGGAAAATTATAAAAAAAATAACAGTCTGCTCGAACTGCTGTTGTCGCATTGGCAAAAGGGCGGACGGCTCGCCGCGATTTGCGCCGCCCCTGCTGTGCTCGGACAATTGAAAATATTAAACGGAAAAACCGCGGCCTGCCATCCGTCAAAAGAATCGGAGCTTGAATGCGGTTTAATTTCTAAAGCCGACGTGGTTACCGACGGCAACGTAACCACGAGCAGAGGCGCGGGCACTGCAATCGCTTTTGGGCTCGAACTCGTGCGTCTGCTCAAAGGAAATGAAAAAGCCCGCGACGCGGCGCGGGCGATGGTTTATAAATAATTTTAAAATGAAACTCCTTCGGAATTTTTTTGCAAGGATGCGTTTTTCGCCCTCGGCGAAAAACACAAGGATGCGTTTTTTTGCCTTCGGCGAAAAACACAAGGATGCGTTTTTTTGCCTTCGGCGAAAAACACAAGGATGCGTTTTTCGCCCTCGGCGAAAAACACAAGGATGCGTTTTTCGCCTTCGGCGAAAAACACAAGGAAGCGTTTTTCGCCTACGGCGAAAAAACACAAGGATGCGTTTTTCGCCTTCGGCGAAAAACACTATGAAGCGATACATTTCGTCGGGCATTTTTTTTCACATGAGCCGCAGTCGGTGCACCTGTCATAATCAATTTCGGCAAGCTGCGATTTAACCAAAATTGCCCCGGCTTCGCACGCCTTCTCGCAAAGCTTGCATGCGATGCAGCCAACGCCGCAAACCTCGCGGACATCTTTTCCCTTTTCTTTAGAGTTGCAAAGCACCTTCGTCTTTACCGCGTAAGGGATCATTTCGATAATTTCTTTGGGGCACACGATGATGCACTTGCCGCAGGCGGTGCATTTTTCTTTTTTTACAACCGAGATGCCGCCGACGATTTCAATCGCGCCAAAATCACAAACCGCCTTGCAGCTGCCGCCGCCGAGACAGCCGTACGCGCAACCTTTCGATCCGCCTCCCGCGAGCATTTTTGCCGCCTCGCAGCTCTGCATGCCCTCGTATATATACAGCGATTTTGCTTTTTGGCAGTCGCCGCCGCATTTAACCGCGGCTACCGTCCGCTTGCGCGCCGTTATTTCGATGCCGAGCGCTTTGCTCAAGGCAGCCACCGTCGTTTCGCCGCCGACGGGGCACGAGTTGGGGGCGGCTTCGCCGCGCAGCACGGCTTCGGCAAAAGACGCGCAGCCCGTATAGCCGCAGCCCGCGCAGTTTACCCCGGGCAGCGCCGCTTTTATTAGCGGCAGGATCGGGTCTTCGGTAACTTTAAACTTTATGCCTGCGTATCCAAGAACCAAACCGAAAACCAAACCCGCAACGCAAATCGCTATGAGAGAATTAATGATTATCTCCATCCGCCAACCCCTTTCACGGCATTATGAGCCCGGCAAAACCTAAAAACGCTATCGACATCAAACCCGAAGCGATAAGCGCTATGGGCAGGCCTTTAAAAGCGGCCGGAATATTGCTGTATTCGATTTTTTCCCTTATGCCTGCAAACAATACGATCGCAAGCGTGAAACCGACCGCCGCGCCAACGCCGTGCACCACGGATATTAAAAATTCGTGCGCGTGCGTGTCCTTGTTGATCAGCGTTACACCGAGCACCGCGCAGTTCGTCGTGATAAGCGGCAAAAAAATCCCGAGCGCTTTGTACAGCGAAGGGCTCGCCTTTTTCATGTACATCTCCACCAATTGCACGAGCACCGCTATTATTAAAACAAACGCTATGTTGAACAAATATTCCGCGTTAAGCGGAATCAATACATACCTGTACATGAGGTGAGTCGCCGCGGACGAAAGCGCCATGACAAACGTGACCGCGAGCCCCATCCCAAACGCGGTTTCGACCCTTTTCGAAACTCCGAGGAATGGGCATATGCCCAAAAAACGGGTCAGGACAAAATTATTTACCAAAGCCGCGCCGGTAAAAACCAAAATAAATTCCATTACGCACGCCTCCGCTTCTTAATCACGTTCATTCCGGCTATCAACGCGCCGAGCGTAAAAAAAGCTCCGGGCGGCAAAATAATGATTACGGTAAGCGGAAACCAGGCGGGCAAAACGGAAACGCCGAAAAATGTTCCGGAACCGAAAAATTCTCTTATCGCGCCGATAAACGTCAGCGCCGCGGTAAATCCCAAACCCGTGCACAAACCGTCCGCGGCAGACCAAAGCGCGTTGTTCGACGCGGCGAAAGATTCTGCGCGCGCAAGCAATATGCAATTGACCACTATCAGCGGAATAAAAATACCGAGCGAGTGGTTTAGCGCGGGGAAGTACGCTTCAAGCCCGAATTGCAAAACGGTCACAAATCCCGCGATGATAACTATAAAGCACGGAATCCTTACTTGGTTTGGAATAAACCTGTGTACGAGCGAAATTGTTATGTTTGAAAAAATAAGCACGACAGCCGTTGCAAGTCCCATCCCGATCGCATTCACCGCCGTAGTCGAAACCGCGAGCGCCGGACAAAGGGCGATGGCCTGTACAAAAATCGGATTTTCGTACCAAACTCCGTTTAACAATATTTTTAACGGTTTCATGGTTTTTGTCCCCAAATAAATTCATCTATGTATGCGCTTGCGGCGCGTATGCCTTCAGCTACCGCGAGGCTCGATACCGTGGCGCTGGTAACCGTATCTATTTCGCCAAGCGCGAACCTGCCGCTTTTTCCTGCAAACTGGCCTAAAAACGGATGCTTTACCGCATCGTCGCCAAGACCCGGCGTTTCTTTATGACGAAGCACTTCGGCGTCGCGGACAACGCCGTTCACGTCAAAGGCCACCATTATTTCGATGGGGCCGCCGTAACCTATCGGAGCGGCCGTTATTATGTAACCTATTAAAATATCATCGGCATAGCATGCGATCTTTTTTTGAATGATGCCGGTCAGCTCCGCTTGCAGATCGACCATCATTTCGGTTTCGGGCATGAGGCGGCGCACAGTTTCGCGTTCGGTTTTGATCCGCATTTCGGCGATGGGTTCCGCAGTCACCCAATATGTGAGCCCAAGAAGCGACGTCACTATAAAGGTAACTATCAGCAAAGCGGCGGCGGGTTTTAATATTTCTCGCAGCATGGCTTATCTTCCTTTTTTAAACTTCGCTCTTTTTTTTGTGGTGAGTAACGCCGTATACCCTTGGCCGCGTGTAACGATCTATAAGCGGAACGGCGAGGTTCATCAGCAAAATTGCATAGCATACGCCTTCCGGATAGCCGCCGTACAAACGGATCACTCCCACCAATATCCCGCAGCCCGCTCCGAAAATAAGCCGTCCCTTGACAGTCACCGGCGACGTGGCGTAATCGGTCGCCATAAAAAACGCGCCGAGTATCATGCCTCCGTTGATCATGTGATAAGCAGGATTGTTCCCGAAAACCAATATAAACAGAAACGAAACACCCAAAAACGTCACGGGTATATGCCACGAAATAATTTTTTTGACGAGCAGATAGACGCCGCCGGCAATTAAAGCGGCGGCGCATACTTCACCTATGCAACCGCCGGTCATTCCTAACAATGAATTTATATAATCCGCCCGCGCAGGCGCGAAACCCTCCTCCGCCATGTTTATAAGCGGGGTCGCCGACGTCACGGTATCAAACGTGAAAAAGTTTTTAAAGCCGTCCAACGGTTCCGAAAAAGAGGAGGCCATTTGAGGCGTATAAGCCGCCATTAAAAAAGCCCTGCCGGAAAGCGCCGGGTTGACAAAATTTTGCCCGATTCCGCCGAAAAGCTGCTTTGCGATTATAACCGCGACAAACGCACCCACCACGGGCATCCAAAACGGGGCCGAAGCGGGCAGGTTAAACGCGAGAAGCAGCCCTGTAAGCGCGGCGCTGCAATCGGATACCGTCAGCGTCTGCTTGGTGACTTTTTGGTACAGTGCCTCAAACAAAACGCAGGCCGCAACGCTCGTTAAAATTATTATTAACGCCCGTACGCCAAAAAAATATATGCCCATTACGCACGCGGGCGTAAGCGCGAACAATACTTCGCGCATTATTTTCCCCGAAGTCTCTTTGTCTCGTACATGCGGCGCGGGAGTGACTACATGGCTCATGGGTTATTCCTTCACTTTCCAGGGACGGTCGGGAACCGACTCCTCGTGTTCGTCGGCGTTTGTCGTCAAAATATCCGATTCGGTCCGTTTGACCGCATTTTGAATAATATTGCTTCTCATGGCGCGTATCGATTGCATGAGGTAACGCTTTGAAGGGCATATGTAAGTGCATGAACCGCATTCGATGCAGTCCATCCCGCAATAATCGATGAACTGGTCTTCCCTGTTGTGCAGCGACTGCTGGTTAAGCATAAGAGGCATGAGACCCACGGGGCATGTTGTGACGCACCGCCCGCACCGTATGCAATTGCGCTCCGCAGGCAGACGCCCTTCTTTTTCCGTAAACGCCAAAAAAGCAGACGAGGTTTTTGTCACGGGTATATCCGTTTTATACATGGCGGCCCCCATCATGGGCCCGCCGGAAACCAATTTGTACGGCTCCTCGGTATAGCCGCCGATGCTTTCTATCAAGTCCGAAAACATCATGCCAATCCTGACTTTATAATTTCCCGGATTTTTAACGGCGTCACCCGCAACCGTCACGATTTTCCGCATAAGGGGCCGCCCCCGGTAAAAAGCGCGGTGAACGGCCACGGCTGTGTCCGTGTTGTTTACGATGCAGCCCGCGTCGTACGGCAAACCGCCGGACGGAACCATCCTCCCCGTGCACGCGCTGATTATTTGCTTTTCCGATCCCTGCGGATATTTCGGCTTTAATACGACAACTTTTATGCGTCCCGATGCTTTGGGCGTAATGTAAATGCAACGCCGCAATTTATCGACCGCATCCATTTTATTTGCTTCAACTGCGATAATCCCCTGCGCGCGCTCAAAAAGCGACAGCAATACCTGCAGGCCAAGGACAATATTTTCCGTTTCTTCGATGAGGATTCGGTGGTCGGTGGTGAGATACGGCTCGCACTCGGCCGCGTTTATTATTATGTAATCTATATGTTTGTCTCTGGGCGGATTTAATTTTATATGCGCCGGAAAACCCGCGCCGCCCATACCTATTATGCCCGCTTCGCGGATTACCGAAAGCTTTTCGTCGCGGCTTAACTTTTGGTAGTTGACCGGCTGGTTTATTTCGGGATGCTCGTTATGCAAACCGTCGTTTTCAATGAAGACGCTCGTAAATGCTGAGCCGGAAGGCGTGAGGCATGAGCGGATCTCTTTAACTTCACCGGAAACCGACGCATGAACAGGCACCGTCATCGGCTTATCGTAGTCGCCGAGTTTTTGCCCGACCATTACGTAATCGCCCGGCGCAACCTTAGCCACGCAGGGCGGCCCTATTTGCTGCGCAAGCGGATATGCGAGCACCGAGCCTTTTTGCGGATAAATATCTTTTACATTGTATGTAGCCGTGTTTTTTTGCGGCGGAGGATGCACCCCGCCTTTAAACGACAGAATTTTTTTCATTATCCGAATACCTCGTCGAACTGTCCCGTTTTGTCGCTGTACATGCACATGATGTTTAAATACGCTTTGTCGGTTTCGCTCGCCGCTGCGTATGTTTCGTAAAAATTTTCGTAAAATTTTGTCAGGCCGTACGGATACGGCATAAATTTTAAAAGCCTTGCCCGCGCAAACTCTCCCGCTTCCTGCGGCATTAAACTTTCGGCTTTTTTTAAGTAGCTTATTAAATCTTTTTCCGTCGAACGGTTTTCCGGCGGAGTTATGTAATCCAAGGCGTGTTCAAAAAAAAGCGAATGAACCGAATCCCATTTTCCGTAAGCGATTTGGTCTGCGGCCTTTATTTTTTTTAACGAATCTTCCTGCTGCGGAGAAGTTTCTATGCCGACAATCTGTTTCAGCAGAGACGCCGTTTTTAAATCCAGCGACTCGTAATAAGCGCCGTCAAAATCACAGTTGCCTTTAGTTTCAAATTCGGTCAATAAATACTCCGGCACCGGCTTGTCCGATCCATTGCCGTATCCGACTAAAATAAGAGCCGAATTTATTACGTCAAACATCGAAGCGAGACGCGATACATACCCGTTTACCTTTGACATGTCAATTTGAAACAAATTGTCGTCATGCTCCGAATACGCGCGCGTCAGCCAGCCGTCGAGCTCTTTTTTTTCGTCCGGCACATAAGGCCCGTAATGCGCTTCGTCCGAAGGACATAACAAAATCATCAGGCCCGCGTAATTTGTTCCGTCGTTTGACGCACAAGCTATGTATTCGTCTGAAACAATATGCCCGGCGCCCGGCATGTACGACGCGGTTTCGCCCAAATATATTTCAAGGCCTTTGTCCGCCGCGCCGCGCTCTGATATTTTTTTAAGATTGGACAATATAAGCTCATAAAGAGCGTCCGCATTAAACTCATTTTTCGACAGACGCCGCGCCGCCGCCATAGCCCGTTGATGCAGCCTCGTGTCCTTGATAAAATTTACATACTGCTGCAAAACATACGCGCCGCGCAGCGCAGTTATCAAAACATTTTTTATTTTAATTAAATTGCCGGCCAACTCCTGCGGATCGTCCTGCGAGTTTAACGCAGAAGGCAAACCGGCCAAATATTTTTGCTCGGAAAAAAATAAATCCGCCGCCGTTTTTTTTAGCGAGGCGAGTTCGTGCGCGTTTGAAAGCAGCATTAACACAGCCGCGTCCCGCTTCAAACGAATATCTATTTTTAATGACTCGGAAGTAATTTTTATGTTTTGCACAACTTTCACCCCGATATACAAATTTCACAAAAAATATTAGCATACGGATTGCATAATATCTATGCCGATTGCAAAAAAAAATCACATAATATAGAATATTTACAATTCGATGATTAATTGCAAAATGCCGGTTTTGCACTTCGCAAAATCTAATTAATCATCGAATCCTTTACAATATTTTTCGGGCGGTGTGCGGTGAACGTTTTGTTGGTTGACTCAGATACCGAAAACATAAAAAATTTCCGCACATATCTGCGCGGCGCTTATCCGCAAATAAAAATCGTCGGTAATTTTACCGACCCCAACAAAGATATTTTTGCGGTAATAAACGAGCTTGCCCCTTCGCTCATTATCGCGGACATAAAATTTTTCGGCGGGGCGCGCTACATGCATTTTATGGACATCCATAATCAATTCCCCGACATCAGGTTTATCGTTTACGGCACTTACAACGAAACGGATTACATGAAGCGTGCGCGAGAGTTCGGCGTAATCGATTTCATGTACCGCCCGGTCAAGCCGGCCGATCTGTCGCGCTGCCTCGACGAAGCGCTTTCGCAGCACAAAAAAGCCGAAACGGAAAAAAAGCAGACGCAGATCATGACGCAAAATTACCACGAGCGTCT
>Ga0123353_10006787_pt1 | contig 15343 bp, 12 predicted proteins | sample TergutLab28metaG_3_FD_92763 | JGI IMG/M metagenome (GOLD analysis project Ga0123353, IMG submission 92763) | Labiotermes labralis P3 segment gut microbial communities from Petit-Saut dam, French Guiana - Lab288 P3 | ecosystem: Host-associated > Arthropoda: Insects > Digestive system > Gut ... | reverse complement strand
TCCAGCGTGGAGTAGCCCTCCTCCCCTTCTACACCGTTCACGCCAATCGACTTTTTGTAGTGTTCTATACTAAAAGGTGCACGCCCAAGCATTTCGCGGTCTTCAGCGCTGAGCTCAATCACGTCATCGTAAAAGCCATCCACCGTCACGTGTCCTTTTTCATCTATCAACGAAGCAATCATGCGGCAGAGGACATTGATGGGATTGGCCACCGCTCCGCCGTAGTGTCCCGAATGGAGGTCTTTGTTGGGGCCGGTCACCTCCACCTCTACGTATGCTAACCCGCGCATACCGCAATTGATAGAGGGCACTTTCTCATCCAACATCGTGGTGTCTGAGACTAAAATGGTGTCGCAAGCCAGCATATTGGCATTTTCGGAAGCCCAGGACGCAAGGCTGGGAGAGCCAATTTCCTCCTCTCCCTCCAAAAGGAATTTGACGTTGCAGGGAAGTTTTTGTTGAAGCAACAGATACTCTAACGCCTTGATGTGCATAAAGAGTTGCCCCTTGTCGTCGTTGGCGCCGCGTCCATAGATTGCATCGTTGCGCACCTCCGGCTCAAAAGGAGGCGTATCCCAAAGGTTGAGCGGATCAACAGGTTGCACATCGTAATGCCCATAGACAAGCACAGTGGGAAGTGACGGATCGATGGTCTTCTCGCCAAAAACCACCGGATGTCCCTTGGTGGGGTAAACCTCTGCATGGTCAGCGCCGGCACTGATGAGCGCTTCCGTAAGTTGTTCGGCGCAACGCTGCATATCGGGCGCATTCTCTTTCAATGAGCTGATGGAGGGCGTGCGTAAAATCACAAAGAGTTCGTCCAAGAACCGATCTTGATTTTCCTGAATGTAAGATTTAATGGGTGTCATAGTATTGGATTTTTGGGGGTAAATATCTTCACATCCGTTACGCGGCGCCCTGCAAAGCCAATGTGCCGGTAAACTTTTCTACTTTTTCTTTGGCGTAGGTCAGGTCAATCCGCAGGCTCTTTATGGCATCAGAGGGCATCTCGAACATGGCATCCACCATAATGGCTTCGCAGATAGAGCGCAAACCGCGAGCGCCCAATTTATAGAGGATGGCGGTCTCCACAACAAAGTCGAGTACCTCCTCTTCAAAGGTGAGTTTGATGCCGTCGAGGGCAAAAAGGTGGGTATATTGCTTGATCAGTGCATTTTTGGGTTCGGTGAGAATAGAACGCAATGCTTTTTTATCTAAGGAGTTAAGGAAAGTGAGCACCGGCAGACGGCCAATAATTTCGGGGATCAGTCCGTAGGCACGCAAATCTTGGGGCGCTATGTACTGAATAAGGTTGTTTTTGTCAATGCGCTCGCGGTGCTTTTGGGTGCCATAACCCACCACCTGTGTGTTGAGTCGCTGCGCAATTTTCCGGTCAATTCCCTCAAAGGCACCCCCGCAAATAAAGAGGATGTTTTTGGTGTCCACCGCAATCATCTTTTGTTCGGGGTGTTTGCGCCCACCCTGCGGCGGAACGTTCACTACGGAGCCTTCCAATAATTTGAGCATCGCCTGCTGCACCCCCTCTCCCGACACATCTCGGGTTATGGAGGGGTTGTCGCTCTTTCGGGCAATCTTATCTATCTCATCAATAAAGACGATGCCATGCTCCGCCATCTTTACATTGTAGTCTGCCGCCTGCAGCAGACGAGTGAGGATGCTCTCCACATCTTCGCCTACGTAGCCCGCTTCGGTCAAAACAGTGGCGTCAACAATGGCAAAGGGAACGTGCAACATTCGAGCGATGGTTCTGGCTAATAGTGTTTTGCCTGTTCCGGTCTGTCCAACAAGCAAAATGTTTGACTTCTCCAATTCGAGGTCGGAGAGCGCCTTGCTGTCAATCCGCTTATAGTGGTTATACACGGCAACCGAGAGAAATTTTTTGGCTTCATCTTGCCCGATCACATATTGGTTTAGAAAATCGAAAATCTCTTTAGGCTTAGAAATCTTTGGTTTGCCTTGAATCGATTTCATCCCCGGATCAACCTCCTGCTCCATTTCTAATTCGCGAACATACTCCATGGCATGTTCCACACATTCGTTACAAATGGAACTGCCACCCACATTGCCACTAATCAACAGCCGAACTTCAAATTCGCTTCGACCGCAAAAGCCGCATCTGTGGGTAATGGATTTATGCGCCATGTTATCTTTTTTTATCTTTGGTGAGTACCTCGTCAATCATCCCATAAGAGAGCGCTTCGAGGGCAGTCATCCAGTAGTCGCGATCAGCGTCTTTTTCTATGAGGGTCACAGCTTTACCGGTATGTAGTGCGATAATTTCGTAGAGTTCTTTCTTGAGTTTGGCAATCTCCCGCGCCGTGATTTCGATGTCGGAGGCTTGCCCCTCGGCGCCGCCCATCGGCTGATGGATCATCACCCGTGCATGGGGCAAAGCGGAGCGCTTTTTGGGGGCACCTGCTGCAAGGAGGATGGCGGCCATAGAGGCACAAACTCCTGTACAGATGGTGGCTACATCGGAGGTGATTAGTTGCATGGTATCGTATATCCCCAGACCGGCATAGACACTTCCCCCTGCGCTGTTGATATAGAGTTGGATATCTTTCCCCGCATCGTTTGAATCGAGGAAGAGCAACTGCGCCTGAATAATATTGGCCACATCGTCATTTATGGGAACACCCAGAAAGATAATGCGGTCCATCATCAAACGCGAAAAGACGTCCATAGTGGCAATATTGAGTTGACGCTCTTCGATAATGGTGGGATTGATGTAACCGCTGGTGATGTTTCGGTAGCGATTCAAAGCAAGGCTACTGATGCCTAAATGGCCGCGGGCATATTTTTCAAATTCTGTATTCATTTACAATCTGCTGATTATTAAACCATAAAACCATAACACTTATGACCATCAACTTTTGACTACCTTTGAAAATGGAACCTTCTCTATATCAACACTAACCAAAGAATGGATCAATGAAATCACCTTTTCGTCCTGCGCTATATCGGCAATTCGATTCGCCTCTTTTTCGTCTGACAGCATATTTCGGGCATACCTTTCTATCTCCTCTTGAGGAACATTCACATATCCGTAGGAAACAAACCGGTAATATGCCATTCGCATGGCGTGGATCATCATCTCCTCTTTAGTAACAGAGAGGTTATGCTCTTTCATCAGGAATCCCCGTATCAATTGCCAGCGAAAGTCCCGGACAAAGGCGTCGTAGTCTCGTTCGATCTCCTCCATAGAGAATTTGCCATCGTTGTTCAAATGGAGCCAGCGCTTGAGCAAGGCATCGGGAAGTTCTATAGGACACTTCTGCATCACATAATTACGTGCATCAACGGAAAAAAGGTAGTTGCTTTCTGAAGTAAAATCTCTGCGCATTCGCTCTTCAACCTTTTTCATAAATGTTTCGGGCGAGTCAACTTCACCCGGGCCAAATACACCGTCAAACAGCTCCTGATTAATTGGAGAGGGAGAAAAACGTTTAACCTCAAGCACCGTCATCTGCCAAAGAGGGTTTGCTTCGTCTAATGCATCCTTTTTCACTTTGAGGAGCGCAGCGCGGTCAGTGGAGTTAGAAAAGGTTTGAACCACATCGACCTCCGCCGTATCTCCTGCTCTTAGGCCGATAAAGGGTTGCCTTTTCTCATCTTCTTTTATCATTTTCAAGGAGATAAAGGTATCGTCCACCGATTTTTCGTCCTGTGTCAGGTTGACCTTTAGCAAATCCTCGCTTTCGGCAGCCTCTACATCGATAAGGCATCCGTACTTTTTACGCAACCCTTCCACATAGTCCTCTTTATCTTTCTTGCTGATTTTAGGCTCTTTGAAGGAGATATGGTCGTCGGCAGTAAGGGTCAGTTCCACTTTTGGGGTAAGGATAAAGTCAAAGACAAAGGTGAACGTTTCGTCATGTTCCCAATCGATCTCCTTGGTATGTTCTTCGTTGGGGATGGGTTCACCAATAATTTTAATATTATTATCGTTAAGATGTTTTTCAATCCCTTCTGATATCAACTTATTTACCTCTTCAAGCAAAGCGGTCCGGCCATACATCTTTTGAATCAGCCCCATCGGAACCATCCCTTTACGAAAGCCCCGTACCTCCGCTTTACGGCGGAAATCGTTTAAACTCTTCTTTACACGATCGGTGTAATCATCCGCCCCAATATTGAGGTTCAAGGTCATAGAGAGCGAATCGCCCTGTAGTTGTTCTATGTTCATATATGCAAAACAAATCTTTGTGCGGGTAAAGGGACTCGAACCCCCACGCCTTACGGCACCAGATCCTAAGTCTGACGCGGCTACCAATTACGCCATACCCGCAAAGAGGCTGCAAAAGTAGGTAAAATTTCTGAAAATACAAGCGCGAGAGAGGATATTTCGGTGAATCAATTTTTCTATGATTTTTCCCATTTATTGGTAATATTTTACCAATGTAAGCAGCAAAGTTGATATTGATTTAAATGACTAACCCGCTCTCCTGAAATGCGGTTGTTGTGCATTAGTTGCTTAGCGCCTTGGCAATGGATAAAAAGTCGTCTGCCTGTAACGATGCGCCGCCAATCAAGCCGCCGTCAATATCAGCCTGAGCAAAAAGTTCGGCAGCGTTGGAGGGTTTGCAACTGCCGCCGTAGAGGATGGAGGTTTGAGCTGCTAAGGTGCCAAAGGTTTCGGCAAGTGATTTACGGATAAAGGCGTGCACCTCCTGCGCCTGCTCGGCTGTGGCCGTTTTGCCCGTACCGATAGCCCATACAGGCTCATAAGCGATCACCACTTTTGAGAAATCGGAGGGGTTGAGGGTTAGAATCGCCTCTTTCAGTTGTGCAGCAATCACGTCAAAGTGACGCCCCGCCTCCCGCTCTTCGAGCCGCTCCCCAATGCAAAAGATGGGAGTGAGCCACGCCTGCAATGCCTGATTCAATTTTTGGGTGAGTACAACCGCCTCTTCGCCATAATATTCACGCCGTTCGGAGTGGCCGAGAATCACATACCTGCACCCTGCGGAAGCGAGCATCTCTGCCGATACCTCTCCGGTGTAGGCTCCTTTTTGGCAAGTAGCGCAGTTTTGCGCCCCAAGTTCAATGCCACTACCCTCAATCTGCTGCCATACAGGGAAAAGGTGAGTAAAAGGAGGGGCAATCACCACTGTAACCCCCTGAGGAAGTTCCTCAATTCGCTCAGCCAATGATTTGGAGAGGGACAAGCCCTCCTCCACTGTGGTGTTCATTTTCCAGTTTCCGGCTACAAGTTTTAAACGCATATACGTGAAATTTAGATAATTAAATAATATTCTATGTGAAAAGAAAACGCAAAGATACAACAATTAATCCTTTTCATCTATCTTTGCTCACCCAAATCAAACCATCCGCAATTATTATCATCTCCGGCAACTTTTCATCCCACATTTTTAATCCCTGATGCATCACGCCCCCCTTTCATACCGCCTCCTATATTCAATGCTCGCACTATTGCTGGCGCTCCTTTTTCTGTTGGAACTGATTTTCGGCTCTGTCTCCATCTCGCTAAAGCAACTCTATTTTGCGGTGATTCATCCACAGCAGGAGGATGTTGTGGCCAAAATCCTCTACTCTTTCCGCCTGCCCAGAGCGTGTGCCGCCCTCCTGTCAGGCGTTGCCCTCTCCATTTGCGGCGTACAGATGCAAACCCTCTTCCGAAACCCCTTAGCCGATCCCTATATATTGGGAATCAGTTCAGGCGCAGGACTTGGAGTCGCCCTCTTTGTCATGGGCTTTTCGGCAGGTACATTCAGTGCGGGTGGAGCATGGATCATGAACTTGGGAATTGCTTCGGCAGCATGGATTGGAGCGCTGGCCGTTAGCTTTGTGGTCATGGTTGCCGCCAAACGCCTCCGAAGCACCATGTCGTTGCTCATCTTGGGCATCATGATTGGCAGCGTAGGGAGCGCCTTTATCTCCATGCTCCAATATGTTTCTTCCGCTTCTGCACTGAAAATGTACGTTTTGTGGACACTTGGGAGCTTTAGCGGCGTCACAGGCACACCTCTTGCCATTATGGCGCTGTTGGTGCTGTTGGGCTTGGGACTTTCTGTCTATAATATTAAAGCGTTGAATGTCTTGACAATGGGAGAGATTTACGCCAAAAGTATAGGCGTTAACATCAACGGAGTCAAAAACCGAATTTTTATCAGTACGGCGCTCCTTGCCGGAAGCGTCACCGCCTTTTGCGGCCCCATCGGGTTTGTTGGGATTGCCGTACCGCACATTGCCCGAATGCTCTTTAAAAATGCAAACCACAAAGTGTTGGTTCCTTCCGCCGCCCTGTTAGGCGGCTGCATGATGCTCTTTGCCGACTTTGTTTCTCAACTTCCGGGAACGCAACAGGTGCTCCCCATCAACACCGTGACCGCCCTGTTGGGCATCCCCGTCATCATCCTCATCATCCTCCAAAATCGCTCATAGTGGAACTAAAACAACTCAGTATAGGTTACGCGGGAGGCAAAAAGGGTACAATCTTCCACAACATCTCAGCACACATTGCCCAAGGAGTGCTCATCGCCCTCTTTGGACGCAACGGAATAGGGAAAAGCACCCTTCTAAAAACCATGGCGGGAGTGCAACCCCCTACAGCCGGCTCCATCACCCTGTATGGAGATGACCTCAGAAAGTATAAGCCCAACCAACTCGCCAAACAGATCGCCTTTGTCCCTTCTCAACCCCTCCGTACCCCCGGTCTGAGTGTCACCGATATGGTAGGCATAGGTCGATACCGTTACACCAACTGGATCGGCTCCGAGCGCAAGATAGACAAAGAGGTCATTAACAATGCACTAACCGCTACTTCGCTAAACCACCTTGCCTACCGAGACTCCGCCACCCTCAGTGATGGAGAGCTCCAACGCGCCTCCATCGCCCGCGCATTGGCGCAGGAGACCCCTTTCATCTTCTTGGACGAACCCACCGCATTTTTAGATATGGGCAACAAATACAAAACAATTTACCTCCTAAAAGAGTTGACCCAAACAGCCCGGAAAGGAATCGTATTCTCCACCCACGACCTGACTCTTGCACTTCAACTATGCGACTTTCTGTGGATTATGGAAGATAACGGGTTTCACGCCGCTCCTCCCGGCCACCTCATTCAAACAGGAATCCTCAACGCCCTCTTCAGCACACACAACCTTATCTTCGACCCCGAAATCCTCACCTACCGAAAAATAGAATAGAAGTGTTCGTCTCCTACTCCATCAACTTTCTAATTGCCGCAGCCAACCGCTTAACCCCCTCTTCTGCCCGCTCTTCCGACATATAGGAGAAATTAATCCGCATTGTATTTTTACCGGTTCCATCGCAATGGAACGATTCGCCCGTAACAAACGCTACGCTCTCCTGAATGGCTAAGTTGAAGAGATCCAATGCGTCATACTGCTCCGGTAGGGTCATAAATAGGAAGAGTCCTCCTTCCGGTTTTGTCCATGTAACGCCCTCAGGCATATACTTTTCAAATGCTGCCAACATATTGTCTCGCTTACTCCGGTAGTTCTCAATCGTGCTTTTGATGTTTTCGTCCATGAAGCCACGTTCCACATAACGGGCAGCCACAAATTGATCAAATACAGGTGCACAAAGGTCGGTAGCCTGCTTGGCCACCACCAATTTCTCAATAATTGACGGATGGGCAATCACCCAACCCAATCGGAAACCGGGTACAAAAATTTTGGAGAACGTTCCCATGGTGATCACCCGATTCGTATCGTCGAGGGCATACATCATCGTCTCCGATTTCCCCTCGAAACGAATCTCTCTGTACGGACTGTCTTCCACAATCAACAAATCGTGCCTTTTTGCCACTTCAATCACTTCAAGGCGTTGTTCTTTGGTCATCGTAATGCCGGAGGGATTCTGGAAGTCGGGAATCGCATAGATAAATTTGGGCTTCTTGCCGCTGGCGATGAGTGCGCGTACCACCACATCCAACTCTTCGTCTTTACGGATCCCAATGGGACAAGCTCTATAAGCAACAAAAGACTGTAACGCACCTAAATAGGAGGGCAATCCGCAAACAAGCGTATCACCCGGATCGAGAAAGACCTTAGAGACAAGGTCAATAGCCTGTTGAGACGAAGTGGTGACCAAAAAATTATCTTTGGTCACTTTAAGTCCCTCTTTTTGATAGCGCTGCGACAGTGCTTCTCTTAGGCGGTCAACGCCTTCGGTGGTACCATATTGCAAAGCGGTTACACTATCTTCTTCCAAAACCTCCTGCATGATGCTCTTTAGTTGAGCAACGGGAAAGGTGTTGGGATCGGGAAAGCCCCCCGCAAAGGAGATCATCCCGGGACGAGAAGTTACTTTAAGCAAATCGCGAATGGCAGAACGCCTCATGTTGCGTGCATTCGACGAAATAATAGCATCTAAATCTTTTACCATGGTGTTTTTATTTTCCGGCAAAATTAAAAAATTATTAGTAGAATGACAAAATAAATTACATTTTTTTGTGCAACCCCTTAAAAATACGAAAAATTATTATCAAATGATGTTCGATGGTAAAGAAAAGATACAGCATATTCAAAATAATTTCTACCTTTGTTGGTTCAGCAATCATGACCCGCTATGCGTACCACTCTACACACAAATAGAATCAGACTCACCAAAGAGTTCCGGTTTGAGGGTGCCCATGCCCTCACGGGCTACGATGGCAAGTGTCGTTTCATCCACGGACACTCCTATTGCCTCCTTGTCACCATTTCGGGGAACCCAAGCAACCTTTCCGATGATCCGCATGATGGAATGGTTATGGACTTTGGGACAATCAAAGAGTTGGTAAACAAGATAATCATTGAGCATTTCGACCATGCGCTGTTGCTTCGAAAAGACGCTGTACTTGCTGAAGAACTTAGGGAACAGTACCAAAATGTGCTCATCCTCCCCTTTCAGCCCACCTGCGAACAACTTTGCAGCCACTTTGCCGCGCTGCTTGAATCCGCTATTCCGCCACCTGCTAAACTCTTCAGCATCCGTTTGTACGAAACACCCACCTCCTTTGTGGAGTGGTTTGCATCTGAAAACCTCAACACGGTTGATTTTTATGAATAAACTCTTTCTTTTAGATGGCTTTGCGCTCATATTCAGGGCTTATTACGCGTTCATCCGCCGTCCTATGGTCAACAGTAAGGGGGTGGATATGTCGGCGGTATTTGGTTTTACCAAGGCGTTGATCGACATCATCCTCAAAGAGAAGCCGACCCATTTGGCCGTGGGATTGGATCCGGGCGGGAAAACTTTTCGTCATGAAATCTTTCCGCAATATAAAGCCAACCGCGAGGAGACTCCGGAGGTGATAAGAAATTCCATCCCCATGATTCGCAAAATTTTGGATGCATTTCAAATTCCGATATGTATGGTAGAAGGATACGAAGCAGACGACGTACTGGGAACGGTGGCCAAAGAAGCAGAGCGCAAAGGAATTGACGTCATGTTGGTTACATCCGATAAAGATTTCGGTCAATTGGTCTCGCCGCATATATGGCAATATAAACCCGGACGCTCGGGAGATGAATGGGAACTTCTTGGGGTACAAGAGATTTGTGAAAAGTATTCCATCGACCATCCGGAACAGGTGATCGATATTTTGGCCATTCAGGGGGATGTTTCTGACAATGTGCCCGGGGTGCCGGGCATAGGAGAGGTTGGGGCCAAAAAGTTAATATCGGTCTATAAGAGTGTCGAGAATGTGGTGGCTCATTTGGATGAACTGCCTGAAAAGCAACGACGAAGCATCGCCGAGAATGAGGCGCAACTCAAACAGGCCAAGAAGTTGATTACCATCAATACTTCGGTTCCGTTTTCGTGGAGTGTGGATGAGTTTAGGGTGGCGGCGCCCGACCTGCAAGAGGTGGAGGCGCTGTTTCGGGAGTATGAGTTTTATTCGCTCAGGCAGGCGATTCCGGTGCTGAAAAATCTTTTTTGTGTTCAAATGAGAGGGCGTTCAGTGGAAAAAGTTCAAAGCACCTTGGAGAACGTTCAAGGCTCTGATGAAAGGATTCAAAGCGCCGGGGAAAGCGTTCACGTGCTCGGGCGGGTGTCGGAGGCAGCGCTTGATTTTGGCAGTGTGACGGATGCGGCGCCCGATTTTGATCGGTTGTCGGAGGCAGCGCTTGATTTTGGCGGTGTGACAGAGGCAGCGCCCGATTTTAGCCGGGTGTCGGAAGCGGCGCCCGATTTTAACCGTGTGTCGGAGGCAGCGCTTGATTTTGGGCGGGTGACGGATGCGGCACCCGATTTTGGCCGGGTGTCGGAGGCAGCGCTTGATTTTGGCCGGGTGACGGAAGCGGCGCCCGATTTTAACCGTGTGTACTCCTCTCTTTCCATTGTCCCGCTCTTTTCCCCAAACGCCTCGGGACAGGATGAGTTACGCGCTTTGGCCATCTGCATCGACCACCATCAGGCGCACTGGCTCCCCTGCCCTACGGCCGAGCAGCGGCAACGCACCCTCCAACAACTGAAACCGTTGTTGGAATCTCCCCAAACCGCCCTGATTGGATATATGCTCAAACCTCTTTTGCGTCTCTTTTTTCAAAACAACATCGCGGTACATGGTGATCTTTGGGACATTGAGTTGATGCACTACCTTCTGAACCCTGAGCGGTCGCATAATATTGAGGTGCTCTCGAGGAGCCTCATCCATATAGACTTTCCCCAAGCGGAAGCCCTTGTACCGAAACAAGCCTCTCTCTTTGACCCCGTTGAAGAACGTGCGGCCTTTTCGGATGGTGAAAAGGAAGTGCTCTGTGTAGCCGCCTGTGCCTCCATGAAACTCTACCCGATTCTTCTGAAACAACTACAAGAGGAAAACATGGAGATGCTCTACAGAGAGATTGAAATGCCCCTTGCCTCCATTCTGGCACTGATGGAGTTGGAGGGAATTACACTTGACATTCCGCGCCTGAAGAGGTATGGCGCCGAGTGCAAAGGGGAGTTAAACGCCCTATCTGATCAAATTCGTTCCCTGTGCAACGAGCCGCACCTAAACATCTCCTCTCCAAAACAGTTGGGAGTCGTTCTCTTTGAAAAACTACAACTCGATCCGCAGGCCAAGCGCACCCCGGGCAAACAGTACGCTACCGATGAAGAGACGTTGCACACCATCGCCGACAAGCATCCCATCGTCCCCCTCATTCTTGACTATCGCTCCATCAGCAAACTCCTCTCTACCTACATCGACCCGCTCCCGAGCATCGTAAACCCCGCCACCGGACGAATCCATACCACGTTTAATCAAGCCCTTACCGCAACCGGTCGCCTCAGTTCACAAAAGCCGAATATGCAAAACATTCCCATACGTGAAGAGCGCGGGAAAGAGTTGCGCAGGGTCTTTACTCCTCGTTCGCCCGACTACCTCCTCCTCTCGGCGGACTACTCCCAAATTGAGCTAAGGATTATGGCGCACCTGAGTCAGGACCCCCACTTTATCGAAGCATTTCGCAACGGGGAAGATATTCACCTTGCCACAGCTGCCAAAATCTACCATTGTCCACTCGAGGAGGTCACCCGCGAACAGCGCAACCGCGCCAAAACGGCCAACTTTGGGATTATCTACGGCATCTCCTCTTTTGGGCTCTCTCAACGCCTCCATATTCCACGTGCCGAGTCAAAAGCGCTGATTGAAGAGTACTTTAGGACCTACGTCAAAGTAAAAGAGTATATCGAAACCCAAATTGAACGCGCCGGAAAAGAGGGATTTGTATCCACTTTGTTCCATAGGAGACGATACCTCCCGGACATTCATGCCAGAAATGGCGCCATCCGAAGCCTCGCCGAAAGGAATGCCGTGAATGCGCCCATTCAGGGGAGCGCCGCCGACATCATCAAGATTGCTATGGTGCGTATCACCCACAAAATGGCACAGAAGAAATTGCGCAGCCGTATGATTTTACAGGTGCACGACGAATTGGTCTTTGATATGTATAAACTTGAAAAAGACGAACTTACGGAAATTGTACAAACCGAAATGGAACAAAGCGTCTCCTTAGATGTTCCCCTGATTGCCGAATGTGGTGTGGGAGAACATTGGCTTGCAGCGCACTAAATTCCGATAAATACGTTATCTTCGCCCCATGATCAATACCCTTTTTTTGTTGTTTACACCGTTTCAGTGGATATGTATTGGACTGATTTTTACATTATTCATGATTATCACCTTCTATCTGCTCATTCTCTACCGGCAACCCTTGCTTCGCAGAAACAGAGTTCATGACCAACCGATTCGACAGTGGCCATCAGTATCTGTGGTTTTGTGCGTCACCAATGAATACAAAATGTTACGGCGCGTCCTCCCCACGCTTTTAGAGCAAGATTACCCCTGTTTTGAAGTGGTGGTGGTGAATGATCGATCCCAAGACAACTCCGAAATCCTTTTGCGCTCCCTTCAGGAACAATACCCCCACCTGCAAGCCCGCACCACCAGTACAGATGACCGTTTTGGACGCTCGCCCTCCTTGGCGCTCGGGATGGCCATTCGGGCTGCACAGTACGACACCATTCTCTGTATCGAAGCCAATTGTCAAATTAAAGACAATCAGTGGATTCGTTCGATGGCTGCCCCATATAGAGGGAGTACGGAGATCGTTCTGGGGCACACCACCCACTACAGATGCTCCATCTGGATGCGGTGCGACCTGTTGCAGCACGCCCTGCACTATATGGGGAGGGCCGCCCTCAAAAGCCCCTACACCGGAGTAGGCTCCAACATTCTCTTCAAAAAATCGCTCTTTTACAACAACAACGGATTAAATGTGCGCCTCACCCGCGACCACGCGCCCCTCAGTGTATTCATTGGAGAGGTGGCCAACCGAAACAACTGCGGCATCTGCACCTACCCCTCCGGCGTGACACACTCTCGCCTAAAAATGAGCGGAAACATGGGCAAAATGGTTCAAAAAATGAGGAAGCGTTCACTCTCCATGATCCCAAAAATCACCAAATACCCCATGCTCTTTGAGACAACCATACGCCTCTTTTTCTACCTGTCTGCCTGTTGCGCCATTGCACTCTTCGCCCACATTCCGGAGTTGCTCCTCATGGTTGGAGGATTGCTTTTTCTACGCCTTCTCTCCGTTTTTCTCCTCTACCGAAAAGTGAGGAAACGATTGGATGACAGAGGACTTGCCATTCCCTTCCTCTGCTGGGACGTACTCTTTCCTATGGTAAACCTCTACAGGTTCTTTCGATAGATGCGCGCGCAACCGCATAGTGATGATGGTGAATTGGTCAACTTAGCCATAGCGGGAAATCAACACGCCTTCTCTTTATTGATGAATCGCCATAAAGAGTCGTTATGCTCCTATATGCAACACCGTTTTCCCATTGGAGACGCCGTCGAAGACCTCATCCTCATCACTTTTGATAAGGCATTTCGAAATTTGGAGCGGTACAGCCCCCAATTTGCCTTCACCACTTGGCTCTACACCATTGCCGACAACACCTGTATCGACTACATCCGTCATAAGAGGGCGCTCAGCCGCGCCTTTCGTCAGGCATCCAAAAAGTTCGAACCGCACTATGCCGAAAATACCTCCGCCCGCTCCGACCCCGAATCGGAATTGATAGCTTCGCAAGAGGCCGCCCTACTCATGCACTCCATCAACAGACTCAAACCCATCTACCGCAACCCTGCCCGCCTCCGTTTTCTCCATGACTATGCCTACGAAGAGATTGCGCGGGAACTCTCCATACCCGAAGGAACCGTCAAGACACGCATCCACCGCGCCAAAGAGATATTGTCGCAATGGATGACACAATTGTAACGTAGCCATACTCTACTCCGTAACAACTTCGCCATACTCTACTCCGTAATAACTTCGCCATGGATCACGCCATAATAACGAAATACTTCCCTGATCTTACGCCGCAGCAACAAGCGCAATTTGCCGCCTTAGGCCCCTGCTACCGCTATTGGAATGAACGAATTAATGTCATTTCGCGTAAAGACGTTGACCACCTCTACCTGCACCACGTACTTCACTCCCTCTCCATTGCCAAATTTATTCATTTTCCCATTGGAGCACAACTCTTAGACGCAGGTACCGGAGGCGGCTTCCCCGGCATCCCCCTCTCCATCCTCTTCCCCCAAACCCACTTCTTTCTGTGCGACTCCATTGCCAAAAAGATTCACGTTGTGAATGAAGTAGCGCACACCTTAGCTTTGCAAAACGTCACCGCAGTTCAAATTCGCGCAGAAGATATCTCCCAAACTTTCGACTACGCCATCTCCCGCGCCGTCACCCGATTAGACCTCTTTCTCCCCTGGATTTGGGACAAAATCAACACCGGCGTCCTCTACCTTAAAGGAGGGAACCTGCAAGAAGAGTTGGACGCCACCGTCCGTACCACCGCCATCTCCCGAACCCAAATCGAAGAAATCCCTATCTCCCAATGGTTTGAAGAACCATTTTTTGAAGAAAAAAAGATTGTCTCTGTTTGGAAAAACAAAAGTGGGGTACAACATATATGAAAAAGTATTACCTTTACACCTGTTTTTAATCATTAATAGAATGCGAGTTGTAGAACCTTTGTTTGAATATTTAAAGCAAGACGTTCGTTATGAAATGCTTAATAATGACTGTCTAACGATTTTAAAGAGAATTGAAAATGAAAAATTTGACTTGGTATTAACGTCTCCGCCTTATAATGTAGGGAAGTCATACGAGACCAAAATGAGTATTGAAAAATACCTGGAAACCCAAGAAGAAATAATTTCAGAATTAGTTAGAACGTTATCTGATAAGGGAAATTTGTGTTGGCAAGTAGGAAATTATGTTGATAAAGGGGAAGTATTTCCTTTAGATATTTATTATTATCAGATTTTTAAGAAGCATGGGATGAAACTTAGAAATAGGATTGTATGGTTTTTCGGACATGGGCTTCACGCAAGCAATCGTTTTAGTGGACGATACGAAACTATTTTATGGTTCAGTAAAACAGATGATTATATTTTTAATTTAGACAATGTTCGTGTTCCATCAAAATATCCCGGAAAAAGACACTTTAAAGGACCAAAAAAAGGACAATTATCAGGAAATCCTTTAGGAAAAAATCCAAGCGATATTTGGGAAATCGTAGAACACGATTGGGATACAGCAATTTGGAATATTCCAAACGTAAAATCAAACCACCCTGAAAAAACTGAGCATCCATGTCAATTTCCCATTGAACTTGTAGAGCGATGTGTGTTGGCGCTCACAGAAGAAAATAGTTGGGTACTTGACCCATTTGCTGGAGTAGGTTCTACGGTAATTGGAGCAATAAAAAATAATCGAAATGCAATAGGTATTGAAAAAGAAAAAGATTACTGTGAAATTGCCGATAAAAGATTAGTTGA
>Ga0123353_10006785_pt1 | contig 15344 bp, 12 predicted proteins | sample TergutLab28metaG_3_FD_92763 | JGI IMG/M metagenome (GOLD analysis project Ga0123353, IMG submission 92763) | Labiotermes labralis P3 segment gut microbial communities from Petit-Saut dam, French Guiana - Lab288 P3 | ecosystem: Host-associated > Arthropoda: Insects > Digestive system > Gut ... | reverse complement strand
CATATATAAAAAAAATAGATATTTTTTCAGTGGTTTTTGATTAAATATATAAAGACCCCATAATAAAAGCGTGGTTTATTTATAAATTGGTTTGGTGTTTTTTGATATAGGTGGGGGGGGGGGGGGTTAGAACTGCGTTTTGTTCAATGTAGTAACTTACGGAAAACTCTTATTAACACGGCAAGGAATATGCGGATTATATAAAGTGTGGTTAAATTGACAACTGTCTGAGCAGTTAACTTCTCAGGAATGACTGTTTCTTGGAGTCATCTACGTACGAAATAGACAGGTAGCGAATGTGCTTAAAGATCTGTTATTCCGTCAGGCCATGTGACGTCGGAGATCGAACCGCAGACTTTTGAGGTACAAAGGAGAACTGTAACCGCTACACAACAAATTTGCAGAAATATACTGGCCGAGGTTAACGACCTCCTCAGTCTAGGACTCCGACGAAGGAGAACGAAACGGCCATCTATTGACAAAATTATTAACTTCGTGTAGCAAGACACGCTTTCATGACTTTTTTTTTTTTAATGATTATTCGTGATTGGTACTTCGTTTCTGTATTAGTATGGTCCAGGACAGTGTAGTCGGTATAGCAACTTGCAATGGGCTGGACGGTGCGGGGATAGAATCCCGGTGGGGACAATATTTTCCGCGCCCGTTCAGATCGGCCCTGGGGCCCACCCAGCCTCTTGCGCAATGCGTACCGGGTCTCTTCCCGGGGGCAAACCGGCCGGAACGTAGCGTTTACCACCCACAAACATCTAGCGCCGAGGTTAAAGAAAGAGTAGAGCTATACCTCTACTCCCCCCACTGAGCTGCTTGAAGTCCAGATTATAAACAGCGAATTTAAATTACGTTGGTAAAAACGGTCGTAGCTGTTTCATAAATAGTTACAAGAGAAAAGGTGTAATATTATGTTACACATAAGGTACACTGAAAGGCCTACCGGTGTGGCCAAAATGCAAGCTGAGATACGAAATCCTCGTATTCATTTATTATTATTATTACGTTTGTAATTGGATGGAATTGTTTGACGCTGTTAAGTCAGCACCCAGTTTACTACACCTTGTCGTATGCAAAGGTGTAGCTAGGTGTTTTGGCAACCGAGGCGAATAATCACAATGGCCGTAACAGAAATTATGAATTTTGAAAATTAGCAATTTTTTATTAAATTTCTATATACTCAGCTGTGTAATTTAAAATTGGTTGAGTGCATAAAAATCAAACTTTTTTCATTTAAAATATTAATTGAAACACTCAATTTGCTGCCTCTTCGCCCCTGCTACCCGGGACGATCGTACTATAACCCCCCCCCCCTTTCGCATTTTGTCTACGTGTCTATTATTAGTATTATGTTTTTCTCTTCTCTGTTTTGTTACTTTTTAAACGTATTTGTGCTGTATGTAATATTTGAACACAAAAACGCAATTCGTACCTAACAAAGAAGAGTGCGCTTACATTAAATGTACCAGTGAATGAAATCTGAATTGGAAAAAAGTTGGTTGTAAAAGTTACACGGAACATATACACACACTATAAGGGCAAAATGCATTATTCTTAAATGTTAAAACCCGGCGGTACATATACTAGTTGGTTGTACAGGTTAAATGAGAAACGCCAAGCAACTGGAGATACAACCCTTCTCAATTTTTAACGTTTGAAAATAATGCGTATCCCCAACATTAAGTTCAACGGGTTCCGCCCACAACCCAAAATGGCGGCACTTAAGCGGTTTCGTAAAACTTGTGTAAATGGCGACCGCGAACAACTAAATTCAATATAATTATTGGGCAAATTTTCCATTACATGTATTTGATGCATCTGTTTTAAAATTGAAGCAAATCCCATTATAATAGCCATGATTAATATAGGAATCTATGAAACAATTTCAGAAAAAGTACCATGATTGACATGTTTACTTTCCTAGCTACTAATGCAATGAAACGTTGTAGTACAGTACCACGAAAAAATGTGCTGTAGTTCGGCGTGCTATAACGCGTCTACTAAAATTCACTCGTGTACATGATTCTTCTGTGAAGTCACACTCAGGTTTCTCATGGTACATCTTTGTGGAATTTATGAACAGCAATAGCACGTACCACAACTGCAGAACATATGTAATTTTATATGACATCCCAGAAGAAAAACGTGAGAGGCTAAAGACCTATGTAATCTAGACGGCAGTGGACGGAACGATTTCGGTGAGATTCTACCCAGCGTGCATTGGGCGTGGAAGTTGAAGAATGTCCTTGTGAAATGGGAGTGGGTAATACTGTGGTTACATACGTTGTTTTTACTAATAATTTACACAGAAATGGTCGTTTTTGTGCTTCTTGTCTCAAAGATCTGATGTAGGTTCAATAATTGCTCACAGGAACGTTCGAAGAAACTCCTTGTAAATTGCATAAACTGAAGGTAAAACTGGTTGGTGACGTAGAACGGTGAAAAAGGATCCTCCGATTATCTAGTGCTTATGTTGGTTGAAACACAGTACTACAGAATTGAAGCTCCATTGTTAATATATGTAGCAGAAGCGTTGTGTGAATTGCATTTTGTACCGTACGTATTTCTGGTTGGATACCAGTAGTTTGATGAGTGTGAAGCCTATATAAATCAGGCCTATCTGTGCACCTGGGCCTACGGTTATAAACCGTGTAGTGCATTTTGAGTTCCTCCTACAGTTAGAAGCCTAGGGTTTGTGTTCCATTTATCCGGATAATTCATCCAAACGGAAGGAGCAGTAACGTAGTTTAAGAGATTCAGTGCGAATATAATCACTGCTCCACTGGACATTATGGCTTTAGGTAAGATGTGATTTGTACAAGTACATAACCTTCACCATAAATGTAAATTAAAAGTAGGTTTTAGCACAGAATATCAATGATTTATTGACTAATATTATGTATTACTTGCACCATGTTTTGTTAGGCACTTACTAGATCATTACAAATTTTTTGGGTGGAGATGTGTTCTTAGTTTGGTCATGATTGCTGCTTATTTGATGCATGTGTACCAGTTGTTATAGTACTGGGTCTTGACTCATTTGCGTTCCGGATTTTGGTAGTGACTAAAACAGGTTTGTCAAAGAAGATGTAAGGTCATGAGGGATGTTTGGTTTGAAAGAGCATGATTATGTATGTGAATGAAAGAGTTATGCTAATTACAGAGTATAACATTTGCCCTAGTATTACATTTTTTTTTCGTGTCAGAAGTATATCTCAGGATGTTAGCAACACTTGTAATTTGGTTTGATAATTGACTTTCTGTATTAATCCTGCATGTTATGCAAATTCATATTAGATGGTGTACCTGGCATTAGAAGCTTATATTTTATGCAGAGACAAATGAAAGTCATCATGGTGTCCACATTTTCACCAGTATAGAGTATGGATTGATTTTGGTCCAACATTCATCTGTTTTACAATTCTTTAATCACTGGCACTTAGAAACAGTATTATCTTTTTTAACCACAACAGTAGTTACAAGTCAACACCCAAATATATTCATAACATAAACCTTTATTTCTTTGTTGCTTTCATGTTTGCATCTTGTGATCTTATGAAAATACTAGGCCACAGAGAAGCTCAAGTCCAAGTTGCCAGAATGAATAAACAGAGCAAAAAATATTCAGTGAAGGTGCATGTATGTGTGTGGGTATAAGCCAAGGGTAGACTTTGGCTTTTTTTGTATATCAACCTGGGTTAGGCTTTGAGTTTGGTGGTATATAGAACAAGGATAGGTTTGGAATTTGTCTGTTAACTGAGGCAAGGCTGTGGGTTTGCGTGTAAATGAACCAAGGTTAGGCATTGGATTTGTATGTGTATAAAGCAAGGCTGTGAATTGGATGTCTGTATTAACCGAACTCTCAAGTACTTTGCACAGTGCCTTACTCTTACTCTGATGTATATGAAGCAGGAAGTGTTTGTTGTTACATGCACATATACTCTTACTGGGCATGAATTAATATTGAGCCAGAGTGGCAAACTTTGTGTTTATAAATCAAGTTTATAGATTTTGATTTGTATGTGTATATTGGCAGCAGTGAAAGTTGGCAGTGGTTATATTTGTTCTTGTACTGTGTTGGTAATGTTCTTCAAAGATGATTTCTGTTGTATGAGACATGACTAGCAGTGCACAAATTGAGGTGTTTGTGTTTGTGTATTAATAAAATTAAAACCCAGCATCATTGAAGGGATAATTACTTGGAAGTTGCAGCTTTTTAATCAAAAGGATTAAATTTATTTTTACTATTTGCTTCATTTTGTAGATGATCAATGAAAATGAAATTACCACTCAGTGCTTAATATTTCAGGTGACATATAAGACTGGATAATAGGGTTTTTGCTCCTTTTATTTGTATACTAGTATAGCAGACACCACATTTAATTTTGTGTTACTAAAATTATGACAGAATCCCTAGAAGACAGTGTACCATTATTATTATTATATTGTGAAATGTGTTACTACTTTCCTGGAGCTGTCATTCCATTACCAGACACTTCATAGAGTTTCAAGATTGTTAGGGTATACAATTCTGCGTAGAGAAAGTTCCTGTCTTCAACAAAGTTCATATTTATAAGACAAATTTTAATTTTCAAACCACATTACTGTTTGCCATAAAAGAATAAATGCCGGTTTGTTGGTAATGGTATGGCACAGTGTATCTGCTTAAGGTACACCGATCTGTGAGCATGGGAAATGAATTGACATGTTTGAAACCTGTTGACTTATTAATGTATTGCACCATTCATTTCACATATACTATGAAATGAGCTTATATGCAGGTTGATTAAAATTCTGAGTCCCCACTACTGCATGTTCATAGTACTTGTTTTGTCAGAATGTCATGTATGAGATGTTCAGTGGAACAAGTGTTGATGCAAGATACATGAATTAAATTGTTTTTTTTTAAAGGAGATTTCAGTGAAAATTAAAAAAGAAGGAGTAAATGCTGAGTACTCATGGAAGAGAAGTTGGATTGAGTGTGTGGTCATAGGTTTCAGCATTTTCCTTGAAAATCCATTATGCCTCACACAGAAAACTGGGTTTTCAAAAATGTCAACATGAACCCCTTTTTCAAGAGTAGTATAGAATCTGAGGTAGTAGTGTTGTTAAATAAATGGCTGTAAATAAATAATAAATAAATAGACAAATAAATAAATAAGTGAATATTGAAAGGAAATTATTTCATAGTGGCATAAACAAATCCTTTTCTCTCCTTGTAACTTTTTGAATATTAATTGCAGGGACCAGAGGTGATAAGGCATACTGTAGTACACAATGCCAAGTAGTTTGGATAATCATGCACCTTTTGTGATCTCTTCACCATTTGATGATCCTAATGCTGATGGTCATCCGAAACCAAGGAAACCCGAGGTAATTGTATGGTTTTTAAGAGTTCAGCTTTGATATCAATACTGTGCTGTTTAATTAGATGGCGTTTTAACATTGGAACTAAGGGAACAACAACTAGGGCCCAAAATGTCATAATTTTTTAAACATCCGTAGTAAATTCAATGCATTCTTTTTCTTAATAATACTCAGCATATGGAATGTTAACAACCACTCATATTAATTAGTCTGCTTTTATTATTTAAAAGAAAGTGACATTTGTTCATAATAACAGTATTGACATAGTGAGGTGAACCGACTGATGATGAGATTTACAATTCTAGACATTCCTGTGGGTGTGGTTTCTTGTAGGCAAGTAATATATTAAGTCTGGGTTGATGGAGCTAACAGTATTTTTTCCTTTTACTATAAAATTTTTAGAATAATAAAATGCTTGGATTATTAGTTGTACTTCCAAGTGTGACATTCCTACAAGCATAGTTACTGTACTGCTGATAGTGAATTGCATCATCTGCCTGCAACATGCTAGTATATGATGCCATGTTTTTCATGACCTGAAACACTAGTTACTTCGCACTGGGTCTCGTATGCTGAACGCTAAGACCATGTGCTGACTTACTGCTGCAATATTTATCGAAGAACCTGCACAGTTCGTGTGGCTCATCTGCAGTTGCTGTGCAGGTTTCTGTATGATACATGTGCTCAGCACAATTACTACAAGGAGTGTTATAAATAATTCATACAATTTGCAGATGTGCAAGTTCTTCATGGGAGAATAATATACAAGTAACCAAAAAAGCTTCAGTCAGTGTGTTCTGTTATACACAGTAAGAGGACAACCAGAACACATTTGCTATGGAAGAACTGTTAGAAATGTGAGATTTTTAACCTTTAGTGATGGATTTGGTCATTTAAATTTTAGTGTACCCTTTATGTAAAATGTGAATATTCTGTGAACCAAAAAATATAACAGTCATTTGTTGATGAAACAATTCATTTACTCTTCACCTTCTCCAGAGTGTCAGAGCATAAAACAAAGGGTCGGGAAGGTGTATATGGATCTAGTATTCCAACTAAAGCTTGCTGTTCATAGAGAAGGTGAAATAGCATAGTAACTTGTAATGCTACTACCCACTGTACAGGGGCCATTCTGGCAATAAAAGATGATCTGTCACATGAAACATTTAACTACCTACCAGGAGCATCATTTGTTTTGTCTACTAATAACTGCATGCAGGAATCATATACATCCTCTTGTATTGCTGCAGGTGATGCATTGTATGCAGACTATAAGTAATCTTTTCTTAATGTTGTTATGAATTGATTATGGTATTGTTCCAAACATGCTTTAAACTTTGATTTCCTGTCACGTTCCAGGGTAATAGAGCTTTGCACATGTCTGTCACACACATTTAGGTTATAGCTGTTGTGATCTCATACCATCAACATCATCATCATTTTCATCATCTTTATTCACTTTCATAAAATCCACAGAGAGTTTATACACCATGGGATATAGAAATTGTCATGATTGTAATAATACAGTAAAGGTGTGATGTACAACATAATCAGTAAAATATTATAATTACAGTATAAGTGTATTATATATACATTGTGTTTCAGGAGAATAGTAAATATTTTAGGATGTGGTAGTATGGACTGTTCTGAGTAAATAAGTTTATATAAACGTGTGTCCAATTTTCAATGGGTGTGAAGATGCAGCTATACAAATTAGATTTTTGTCTGTGGGAATGGATGAAAAGTGAAATCTACAAAGAAAAAGTAAACACAAGAGACAAATTGGTCACTCGCATTATGAATAGTGCTGCCCTCATAAAACAAGAACGCCAAGACGACCTCAGGAGAGCTACACATACTATTGCCAAGAGGGTTGAAAAGTGCATTGAAGTCGATGGTGGGATTTTTGAACACGTACTTTGAACTGTTGCAATTTATTGAGATCATTTACATAACCAATATATGCAATCAATACATCATTTGTCTTTCCTTCATACCTTTTGTAACGCTTTTTATGCGTAATATTCAAACAACTGTATCTCCACACCCATTGAAAATTGGACACATGTTTATATGAATTTATTTACTCAGAATAGCCCATACTGCCACTTCCAAAAATATTTACTATTCCTCCTGAAACATCCCGTATATATAATTACAAGGTTATGCGAAAGATATTTATATAATCACCACGTATATAATTTCGAAGCTAAAGCTAAGATATTTATGCCTAATCACCATGCTGTTGCATTGTAGTTTATATATTTGTCCATTGTGTAGAAAGGATTGGAATAAAGGAAGTTTCTTAGAAGCGATTTAAATTCCTTGGTATTATATGGTGTTCTCTTTAAGAAAGGTGGTCAATTAGTATAAATTTTAATACCCCTATTAAGAATTTCTGATTGATGCAGAGATAAATTTGACATTGGTTGATGAAAATTTTTAGTTTGTCTCGTATTTCTTCCATGTATCTCTGAGTTAAACATGTATTGATCACGGTTTGTAATAACGAAACATAAGAGGGAAACAATGTATTTGAGATGTAAGAGTGAGAATATTAAGATTTTTAAATAAATCATGACATGAATCTCTACTGATGGAACCTATAATTATTCATACAACTCTCTTCTTCAATTTAAAAACTTTATTACCATAGCTTGAATTATCCCAAAAGATGATTCCCTAATTCATAATTGAATGAAAATAGGAATAATAAATCAATTTTATTATATTCTTTGACGCAGTTTAACGTACTAATAGTGTAACCTGTTTTACTGAGTTTTGGCATTAGTGTAAAGTGTTAATTTCCCTATATGACAGAACAAAAATAAAATAACACCAAAGAGCCACTGAAAATAATAATTATAATTCATTTACTTTATCATTTTATATGAGGAAGAGATGGGTGGAACATGCAAGAGATGAGAGATGCTTACAATTCTGTCAGAAATTGAATTGCAGGAAATCTAGATGTAGGTGGCAACATAGTAAAATGGATCTTAACAGAATAAAAATGTGTACATGACAATGAGCCCTGAAGACAGAGTCAGCTTGATTCCCTGAACACTGGTATTGACTAATAAGACAACACTGACACAATGCAGAATACCATGTCTGAACATGCATCATTGTAGAAACCTCAAATTGTATGTGGTAAAGACTGGATGTGGTAATGTAGCCCTTCAGCTTAAAGATTTATTGTAGGGTCAGTAATGCTGCATTAAAAGGAACTTCATAAGCCCTTTACAGAGGCTTCAGAATTGGTTACATGAGTAGGTAAAGTATCATAAAAGCTGCTAGAGTAGTGTGTGCAGGTTGGTGTGTGACAAAGAGATCTGGAATATAAAGCATCTGAATCGTGGAATTATATATTTGTGATTTTGAGTGTCAATGGAAAATTTCATTGTGCATAGAAATAAAAGTAAATTTATGATTCAAGTACCTTGAGTTGTTTAAGGAGTTTACAGTAAAAGAAGTTGTATGTTAAAATCACATTGGTTCATTATTACAGTGTTTTCCTTCATGTAATGTGTGCGCATGCTTGTATGTGTTTGTGTAAAAGTTATGAGTATTTTCTAAGATTCTAAATATTTACAGGAGGAGCAGTGTGAATGGGGTTTGAATGGCCTCATTTATCACAAGTCTGATCAGATATCAATGAAGGTCGCTATGGCGAGCAGCAATCAGTTGGTTGACTCTTGTCTGTGAGTAAAACATCCATCGTTATAACACATATAGTTTAAATCTTGTTGTACAGTGTTTGTAAGTTTGTTGTTATGTGTGCTGGATTTACCAGCTGATCAGAATAAGATGTTGTTTTGAAGAGGGTTGACACCAGTTTGTTTCTGGTAGCAGTGTTTGATATAAAATGATAACCTGTTATTTTTTCTGCTGAAGGTGCAAATTACCTTGTCAGTGAACTGGGATTTATGATATGTGACATAAATGTGTCCAGTACAATAAATCCTCATTAATGCCATCAGTTATGGTGAGAAGTGTAAGTAATTTGGAACAGGAATAATTCAAAGTACTTTGTTGGTGCATTCACAAAAACTTTACATTATACTTTTTTACACATATCATATGTAGTGGTTAGTTGTTTTTGTGCACTGCTTACACTACTTTTCAGGGCAGAAATTTCCCAGCTGACTATTGTGTCATTCTTCAGCCCTGTCTGACCCATGTAAACAATAAAGTGTTAACACACTAGTGCTGAGTTGTGACTGATGTACTCATTACTTCCACCTTCTCCTCCACTGTGTTTCTCCCCACCTTCTGTCTTTTTTCCAATGGCAGCATTGATGGTATCTATTTCTGTCACATGCTGGAAGCCCAGTTCATGTATATAACTATGCAGATGGTAAGAAATAAACAAGAAATGTGACAGCTCAAAGCTAAAATCTGAAGCAGTGAATGTGTTTGCCATGCAGATATTTCATGACTTGTTTTCCATAGTGCTGTTATTGTAATTGGTGGAAACTTGGAGAAGATCAGCCTGATAGCAGCACTTCATGGTCTGTGATTGTGCATTTTATAGTAACTGTCTGTGACATTGGGACAAGAAACTTTACAGCAGTGAGGGCACTGGAAGTCAGTACTAAGTTATCTGGAATCAAAAAGGCATGGTCTAGCAGCAGTACTGGTTTATGTGGTAACACTGTCTCTTTCAGTAAACTGAACTTCTGGAACAAGATGATTTTGGAACCATTACTAACAATCTTCCTAGCCATTCATGTGCTTTTCTGGTTGTAATAATGGACAAGAATTCATTATACTTTGGTGCCCTGTGGTGGTTGGGTTTTTCTTTCTTCTGTCTTTTTCCTTGTTTTCCTGTCTTTCTCGCCTCCCCAAATCACTGTCATTTGGTGCCGGTGATTACCTGATGTGTTTCTGTAACACCTGACTGAAGCATTCATAGCCCAATTTATGTACAGGAGCCTGCTTCTCTGTTTGAGGTGTAAGAATTCTTGTTGGTAAGTCTTGCCAGTGTAATTACAGTCTTGAGACTTGTGTATTTGATTTGTATTCGTATTTCTTCTTGGACAAATTTCTGAAATTTTGTATTGGCTGCAGCATTATTAGAACCAAATTTATGTCCTGGTACAGCATTTTCATGTGTACTATATCACTACTGAATCTGGTCAGCCTTCTAAACGAAGTACTGAATTCACCTTCCAGTACTTCAGGTCTATGAAAAAAAAAAGAAAACTTGGCTTCCTGTGCAGACATGGGACCAGACACTGATGTTTCTTCGGCTTTATTCCGTTTGAACAGTTGAAGATAGGCAGTATCCACCTCTTTTCATGAATAGTTTACTCTTGTGATTGAAAAGTTCACACCAGTGTTAACAGTGTCACAGTTCCTTACAACTTTTGTTACCTTCATTTTGTTCTTTATGTCATGCACAGTTCGTGTCCCAACCCACATAATCTTTGGCTGATCTTGTTGCTACTTCCCTGGTCAGAAATCCTTCACGTGACTCATTCTTTTTTATTGTCAGTACACTTTCTTACATTTCTCAGCAATTTTACTGCAGATTCACAGGTGTCAGTTATTCCTTCCATTTAACTTAATACTCATTGCAATGTAACATAATTTACTCCTGACACTGATATCTGAATAGATCATGGACCTGTAGCGTACCCTTCAGGCTACCCAACTACCTCATGACCACGAGTAAAAAACCTCCAAAACCCCACCACTGGTATTGACCATAAGACACCAGGCTGTCTGATCATAAGTTTTATAGGCTCTCCACCAACTCCCACCCCAGTGGATGGCATGGCATTGAAAGAAGAAGAAGAAAGCATAGTGCTGTACCATCATTTATGTAAAAGAAAGTTGTGCCTGGATAATTAGAATTTTTCTGTAATTGCAAATATTCCAGCTCAGAATAAATATATACATATACTGATTTGTGAATATTTGCTGGTGATTATACAGAAAGCTGCTGTACACAACATGGTGTGAATGATTGAACCCTTGTAGAGGGAGTTTTGTTTAGAGTTGTGTACACCAGGAAAAAGGGGAATCAAACCCATGTACATTTGGCCATAAAAGGTGGGGTTTATGTTTGGAAGTGTTAATATAATGAGAATTTAAATTGTTTATGCACAGAGTTCTGCATTATGTTGTGCCAGAAAATCAGTGTGATGTATTTTTAAGAGGGCCAAAATAAGTTATTTATTAATATGTATGAATTGGTATTATTTCATTTCTAATTTCTGTGGTCTATAATTGTTTGCTACATGTAACAAATAAGTAGATAGTTGTTTTTTATATACATGGGTCCGTGCATTGTGAATTGAATTTAATAACTGTCTAACAAGATGCGACTTATTCAGTTTATTACATTTCTGTAGGAAGCTCTACATGTTTTGGGTGTTGACACCCATCATAAGGAGCTTGTACAACCGTAATTACAGCTTCTGGTATTGATGAACCAGGTCTACTACCATCTGCTCTCGTCGTTGAGTTGGAACTCAACAATGAGAGCAGATGGTAGTAGACCTGGTTAATCAATACCAGAAGCTGTAATTACAGTTGTACGAGCTCCTGATGATGCGTGTCAACACCCAAAACATGTAGAGCTTCCCACATAAATGTAATAAACTGAATAAGTTGCATCTTGTTGGACAATTATTAAATTAGATAGTTGTTGTTTGCTTGTCCTTTCTGCAGAATGGTCCCTTCTTTTTCTGGAAAAGTCACACTCTAAATTTAATTCAGTGTGCAGTGACAACACTATGAAACGAGCTGTCCAGTGTTCATAGAAATCATACATCTTAATTTCGGAGTATGAAGTGATGACTTTAGTGTGTAGTAAAACATGTCATAATTGGAATTAGATCTCTCTTTTCCTCCAGTCTGCTCTGCAAAGGCTGTGCAGTGGTCTTGTAGCTAGGGCACAGGCATCTCGCTTCTTAGATTCCAGTTCAGTTCTCAGTCAGTTCGTGCGGGATTTGTGGCCAGCAAAACTGCACCGAGGCAAGTCTTTCAGGGATACTCATGACCCCTTGCACATATGTCACCATCCTTTCCATTGTTTTCAGTACAGTGCTACAAACCCAATCCCATATATCTGTCGTGTGAATATTTACCCTTTTGAAAGATGTGAAAATGTTTTTGGAGATGCCTTTTCCTGTTGTTGGAACTCATAAGGTCACTTTCTTCTCCCAAACACACTTTCATTGTGTAAATGCCACTGCACAGAATGTTTGTTGATATTGGGTGTTAGCAGTTCGTGCAGGAGTGTTTGTATAAGGATAATCTTGTGATTATATTGCTGGGGCAGTTTCTTGCAGATTGCATAAAATAAACTCATATTCGAGACGTTAATTTTATTGAGGTGATGACATGAGTGGTATTTTAAGTGGAAATGTTTGTTCACATGAACATTATTTTAACACAACAACATGGCACTAAGTAGCCCCTTCTCCCATTCCTATCAGGATTTAAATAATACAGTAGAGCAAAATTTTCTGCTGTTGGATTTTATTTTGTTACACATGTAAGGAATCTCGATATGATCAGTTTTTCTTGTATGTCTAAATTCCAAAACACTGAAAGTGTACATACAGAAAAAAACAGATGTAGATGCTGGGTGAAGACAATTATGTAGCTAATGAAGATGGTAATAACATACACATTCTTAGTACTCTTATGGAGTGAAATCGAGGAATTTGAGATTAGCTGGGTATGTAAGTTGGATGCAGGAAATAGCACAAACCCATATAATTTTAATGGTTGGTTATCCAGGAATGTAGCCACTTGGATGTTGCTGGATGTACTGGTACCTTCTTAAAGATTTAAACTCAGTGTAGTAGTTGTTGAAAATTTGATGTCCATTATGTACTACATTGTTTAGCTTGATGTAAGTTACTCCTGCATGTGTATAGTACTCCACCTCATCCACAATATGCTAATGATATATTTTCCCTGCATTTGAAAGTAATACAGAATTCATGTCTGTGTTGGCAATCACTCAACCATGCAGTACATATAACCAAGTAAATCAGAGTACGAGTAGTGCAAGTTACATGTCTTGGACTATAAAACATTTAAACTTTATTGCTCTTACTGTGTACATTTAGGCTGAAACAGGGTACAAGTTAAAAACATTGAAATATGTTAATTTTTCATAGTACTGATGATTGCAAGTTTCAGGAGTTTTGCAGGGGTGTAGGATACTGTATCACTGGGTGGTTGTTTTGTGACATGTTGAGACAGCATAGTGGTCTTGAAAGGTCAGGAACCAGTTACTGAGTTGTATGGCATCATATACCAGAAACATGTATATCTATAATGAGGACTAATTTTGCATTACTCTACTCTTTCAATATAGAAGGGAAGTTACCACACATTGTTGTTACACCTATTGACATAGCAAGGTTCATCCATGTTATGTATGAATTCAAGATATGTGTCAACACATTTTTTTGCACACTGAGTATATGATATTGCAGCTAATCCCAACCTGCTATGATTGGTTTGGAATGCATTTGAAGTGTTTTATGTCTATAATTTATTGACTATCCATGGAATGTTTATATGTGGAAGTAAGAATTGCGATGTTAGTGCATCCCGAAGTGTTATATAGTATGAACTTTGAAAAGATTACACGGGTTCTCTGGAGTAATGAATTTTAACGGAGCTGATGTTGATTCTGTACAAGAAACTTCTTTGATATTACCATTAGCTCTTTGATTTATAAGGTGTCTTGTATTCCACTGTACTACAGGGAGCAGTTTTTCTTCCTGCCACATTCTTTTTTAGTTTAATGAAGATAAATTTTATATGCAACACATTGTCTGATTTAGTGTAATTGAAATCTTTATCATATGATCCAAAATTGAGTTCAGTGACAACATTCCCACAGCTACTGTATGTGGCCATAGTTACAGTAAGTACCAGTTGGTAGCACACTGTTTTGTTTACTTTGTTATTAGATAATGTGAAGAATGTAAATGAGATCTTGAGGTTTTTACAGAAGTGAGGATTAAAGTGTGATTTTGTGGTTTGTGACATCATATGATGCATGTAGTTGCCAGGGCATGGATGTGAGCCAAGTTGAAAGGTGGTTAGGTCGTGTAGGAAGGGTGGCCAATGGGAACAAGAAACATCACAGGACATTAGGAGAATAAAACCGAGTGCATATGAAAATATGTGTATTTGTTACATTATCGTAAACCTCATGTGTTTCAGTCACCTAATATATCCCTTGTAAACACACTTCTCTGAAGATGGCCACACAGAGTGACTGAAACATGTAGGAGGTTTACAGTGATTATAATGTAATAAATTCATATATTTTCATGTGCACTTGTTGGTTTTAATGTCATAGTGAAGCATCATTGCATGGTTATGAAATACTTAACATGTTCGCTGCCAGCTATTTAAATACCCAGGGGCATTAAAATGCCAGCCATCTAGAGGGTCCACAGCCCCTTCTTTCATGATTTCAGTAAAAAAATAATTACACAAAAACTGTATGAGATAAAGACTTGAAATTTAGAACATACCTTCAGTAATGTTTCAGTGTGTGATATCGTGTGTAGCAGCCTTCTGGATGCAGAGGAACACCACACTGAACACAGAGAAATCTAGTTTCTTTCTTGATATTTTTTCGCACACACACTCGACATTTTCATGTTGGCGTTTTATCATTTTTTGTGGGTGGAATATGGACCAGTTTGTGATTCTTTAGTTTTCCATCAAGTCTGCCAGGGTGGTCATTTTTTGGGGTGTGTTTTGTTGGAGTAGGTGTAGGTGTTCTACTTGAGCCTTGTGACTCGTCAGATGATGACTGTGATGAAACAGCATCTGATGTGTGTATCAGATTTTCCGTGATATCTGACATGAAATCTAGGAATGATTTGTGGGAATTAGGATTATTCTTTGAAAAGGTAACATAACTGTTGAAAAGGCAACATTGGAGAAGATAGAAAAATGCTTTCTTAGGCCACTTG
>Ga0123353_10006784_pt1 | contig 15345 bp, 14 predicted proteins | sample TergutLab28metaG_3_FD_92763 | JGI IMG/M metagenome (GOLD analysis project Ga0123353, IMG submission 92763) | Labiotermes labralis P3 segment gut microbial communities from Petit-Saut dam, French Guiana - Lab288 P3 | ecosystem: Host-associated > Arthropoda: Insects > Digestive system > Gut ... | reverse complement strand
CTATTTACGCCCGGGGCAGAAAATAGAGGCCCTCGTCGTTAAAATTACACCGGACTGGATTTTTCTTGACCTGGGTGGAAAAACGGAAGGCTATCTGGAGCGGCGCGAATTACAGGATGAAGAAGGCAACATTTCTGTCTGTGAAGGGGATCGGATTTCGGCCTACTTTCTTTCCTCAAAGCATAACGAAAAGCTCTTCACCACGCATATCGGAAGCGGAAACGCGGCCCAATCCTTTCTTGAAGAAGCCTATGACAACCGCATTCCCGTGGAAGGATTTGTCGAAAAGGAAATTAAGGGCGGATTTGAAATTAAAATTTCCGGCAATATAAGGGGGTTCTGCCCTTACTCACAAATGGGGCTGCAAAAGGAAGACGCGCAAACATACCTTGGTAAAAAAATGATTTTCCAGGTTTTAGAGTACGGCGAAAAAGGGCGAAAACTTGTTCTTTCAAGCCGCATTCTTATGGAAGAAGAACAAAAGAAAAAGAGAGAGGCAAGGAAAGAAACGTTCTGCGAGGGCATGACGATGAAAGGCAAGGTTGTTTCTCTTCACTCTTTTGGCGCTTTCATTGACCTTGAAGATGGCATATCCGGTCTTATTCCCATGTCGGAACTATCTTGGGGGCGAATAGACGATATCCATGATGTGCTTAGCGTTGGCGATGAAGTGGAAGTAAAAATTAACCGCATTGATAGGGAAAAGGATCAGATCGCTCTCAGTCTCAAGGAGTGTTTGCCTGATCCATGGGATACGGTGGATCAGCTTTTTTTCGAAGGTTCAATACACTCGGGACGTATTGTGCGTTTGACCAATTTTGGCGCTTTTGTCAACCTGATGCCCGGCATTGATGGTTTAATCCATATCTCCAAACTGGGTAAGGGTAAGCGGATCCAACATCCCCGTGAAGTGGCTGCCGTGGGACAAACATTGGATGTCAAGGTCGAACAGGTCGATCGATCCCAGAAGCGTATTTCCCTTTCGCCGGTCCAGGGGAAAAAAGAAGAGATCAAAAGCTCAGAACCTGAAGAAGATTACACTCCCTACGTGCAGCAGGCTCCGTCAGCATCCTTCGGCTCTCTTGGGGACGTGTTTCAGGCAAAACTTCGTCGTGTGAAACCCGAAAAATAAAAGAGATCCTCATTGCGGATTCCTCTTGCGAGGAGAATCCAGCGGATACTTATATTAAGAGGTTTTGGCAAGGTGCAAACAACCAGCAGAGAAAGAATTCTGATAGTTGACGATGAGGATTCCATCATCGACATCGCACGTGAGGTTTTAGAACGTCAGGGATACCATGTTTTTGCGTCAGGTAATGGCCGTGAAGCCCTTGCCGTTTACAGAGAGGCTATTCCTCCCATTGACCTGGTGATTCTGGACCTGAATCTTCCCGATATGAACGGTGAAGATGTTCTGGACTGTATGAAGGACATCAACCCCCTTGTCAGGGTGATTTTATCCAGCGGGTATCGCCGCCTGACGGAAAAAACCTATGCCATGGACGGAAAAGATCCCCACCATTTCCTGCAGAAACCATTCCGCATCACGGAATTGATAGCGAAAGTCCGTGATACCCTTGCGGAAGAATAATATATGTTTTGCCATAATCATCTTTCGGAAAAGCGGTAAGACACCGTCCAAACGGATTATAACGCCATTTGGCCCCCCATTAAAAGATAGACAGTAAACCCGTGATAAACTCGTGGATAGGGAGTCATGGGATCACGAAAAGAGTGAGCTTGGCGTCTGCATTTGTCGGAATATCCCAAACGTTTGTTATCGGTCATTGCCTGTTCGATAGATAATCAGGGATCTTACAATTGGTCTAAGCACTCTTTGGCAACTTGTGCCTCCTGTAACCTTTTATTTTTCCCCGCTCATATAGTGTACGTTTTTCGAGTATGCACAAGTGATGCTGTTGCCGAACTTGCGCCAGACGGGGGTTGTCCTGAACTATTGATATACGATGATTTCAGTCTTATCCTGGCGTCTATATGGCGTAATACTCAAATCCTTCGACAAAGGCAGGGGAAGGGGAAAACGATTATTTACAATGTTTTGAAAGGTGCTATAAGTGTGATACTCATTTGTTGTTTGCTAGAAATGCGGGGCGTTGTTTTTTCCAAAGTAAATATAGAAGCGGTAAAAAAGAAAAGTGGCTGAAGAAAACAGCGAAAAAATGATTATAAAAGGTAGTATCGCGGAACGCGTAACCAGGTAAGGGGCGTTAGGTGTTGTTTCTGAGGATGATAAAAAGAGAGAGGTATGATGGGATTTTTAGATAAGGGCGCGGGTTTTCTGAATCGGCTGAAGGAAGGATTATCAAAAACAAGGTCGTTTATGCTCCAGAATGTGGACGACGTGATTCTTGGACCCAAAACAATCACGCCGGAACTTTTTGATGAGTTGGAAGAGGCTTTGATTATTTCGGATATAGGGCCGTCTTTTGCATATGAGTTAATTGATCGGATGAAATCGGAGGTCAGACGAAAAGATCTGCAAAGCGCGGATCTTTTACGTCGGGTACTGCGGGATACGATGGCGGAAATCCTTCATAAAAGCGAGATCCCTCTTGTCATTCCCCGGGATCGTCTATTTGTCATGATGGTTATCGGAGTAAACGGCACGGGCAAAACAACCACCGTTGGTAAGTTGGCCATGCGTTACAGGGAGGAAGGCTTTTCCGTGGTGATTGCCGCCGCCGATACATTCCGGGCGGCCGCCATTGAGCAGCTTGACATATGGAGTCAAAGAGCTCAGGTGCCGATCATCAAGCAGAAAATGGGCTCTGATCCGTCTGCTGTTGTCTTCGATGCCGTCCATGCCGCCCAAGCTGGCAAGGCCAATCTCATCATGATTGATACGGCGGGAAGGCTGCATAATAAGGTCAACCTTATGGAAGAATTAAAGAAGATGAAGCGGATTTTAGGGCGCGAAGTACCTGATGCCTCCCACGAAGTGCTTCTGGTCCTTGATGCGACTACGGGCCAAAATGCTTTCATGCAGGCGAAAATGTTTCAGGATGAAATCGGCGTGACCGGTGTTGTCCTCACAAAACTGGATGGAACGTCAAAGGGCGGTGTTGTTTTTCGTATTGCCCATGAGCTTCGCCTTCCGATTCGCTACATTGGTATTGGCGAAGGGATTGATGATCTGCGGGAATTCAGGAGCGGGGAGTTTATTGATGCCCTGTTTGATCAGAAGGATTGAAAATGATAGGCGGGAGAGGCAATGAGGATGTTTCCGTCGGATTAATGAACAATGTATAATGTATGTGCCTTATGAAAGTGATCGAATGTGTACCCAACATCAGCGAAGGGCGAAATTCGGAAACTGTCGCCATCCTGGCGGAGGTTATAAGCAAGACAGACGGGGTAAAGCTTTTAAATGTGAATGCCGATACGGACCATAATCGTTCTGTGCTGACGTTTATCGGTTCCCCTGAGACAATCATTGATGGTGCCGTGCGCCTTTGTCGGAAGGCCATGGCAATGGTTGATATGCGCTTTCATGAGGGGATTCATCCCCGTATGGGGGCAGTGGATGTCGTTCCTTTTATACCGTTAGAAGATGCGATTCTTGCCGATGCGGTGTCTGTGGCCCATTATTTTGGCCATATTGTGGCCGGTGAAATGAATATTCCCGTTTATTTTTATGGCGAGGCAGCCCTCAGGGAAGAACGGCGTAATCTCGCCCATGTCAGGCGTGGAGGTTATGAAGCGTTACCGACCAAGCTTCAACAGGAGTCATGGCGCCCCGATGCAGGAGAAGCGATTTTTCATCCGCAGAAAGGGGCTGTAGCTGTTGGGGCAAGGATGCCCCTCATTGCATTTAACATCAACCTTAACACAACAGATTGGGAGCTGGCTAAAAAAATAGCTTCATCCATAAGGACGTCAAGCGGCGGTTTTGCCGATGTGATGGCAATTGGTTTATTTCTGGAAAGCAGGCGTTGCGTTCAGGTATCCATGAATTTGACGAATTATAAAAAAACGTCGCTGAAAACAGTTTATGACCGTGTTTCTGAACTGGCCGCGAAGGATGGCGTGACCGTTTTGCACTCTGAATTAATTGGTTTGTTGCCCCGTGAAGCCATGAAAGACACATGGCCTGGCTATTTAAATCTGCCGGAGTTCCATGAGGAACGATTTATTGAATTCCATTTGGAGCGGTATTTGTGCGAAGCTGGAATCCATTGACTTTCAGCGATGTTCATGTTAGCTGAGAACCAGCAAACAGGATAAGGTGATGATTTTAAAGGTACTGGCTAGGGTATTTTTCAGGTCTTTTTTCATCCATTCTTTTTTGAATGACAAAAGAATGCAAAACGTGGGATTTTGTTATTCTGTTTTGCCCATTATAAAATATCTCCGGTTGGATCCGGGTAAGGAGGCAGATTTCAGAAAGAGACATCTTCAGTTTTTTAGTACTCATCCCTGTTTTGCCGCGGCAATTATTGGTTCTGTCGCTCGCGAGGAGCTTTGTTTAGATGGTCTGAAAGATGGAAAAGTACTTGAGCAGCAGAAAAACACCTTTATGGCACCTTACGCTGCCTTGGGAGATCCTTTGTTCAGTGGTGCTTTAAAACCGTTTTGTTCTGTGGTCAGTGTATATATGGCATTTCAGGGGCTCCTCATAGCCCCTTTGGTGTATCTGATGTTGTTTAATCCCCTGCCTGCTCTGTTACGGTTAAGGCTTTTTTCAGAGGGCTGTAAAAAAGGAAACGCTGCTTTTCCTTATATTCACTCCCTGAATTTCCCTTTGTGGACGGGCCGGCTGCGTTTTGTGACTTTTGGTTTTGCGGCTTTTCTGGCGTTTATGACCGTCTTCTCCTGCCTGGATGGGCAGGCCTTGGGCATAATGGAAACGGTCATCCTGTACGGGTCAGGGATGGTTTATACTCTTATATGTTATCGTTTGCTTAAAGTCGGCCTGTCACAGATGACGATTTTATATTCTTCGGCAGGTCTTATTTTGCTTGCTTCTTGGATATTATGCTAATTATCAAAAGCTTTGAAATAAAAAATAAACTTGGTCTTCATGCCCGTGCGGCGGCAAAGATCGTCAATACGTCCAGTCAGTACGAAGCAAAGATTTTCCTTGAGCGGGATGGAGTGGAAGTCAATGGGAAGAGTATTTTAGGTATTCTGGGATTAGCCTGCCCTAAAGGGAGTTTCATATCGGTCAAGGCCGATGGGCATGATGCCTCTGATGCTGTGGAAGCCCTGAGGAAGCTGATGGACGATAAATTTGGAGAGGACTGATGATAACCAAAGGTGAGCCGGATAAACGGACGATTGTTTTAAAGGGAATTGGAGTCTCACCTGGGATTGTGATTGGGAAGGCGTATATTTTTAATCGTTTTGATCCCCAGGTTTCCTTTTACAATCTCCATAGTGAAGAGCAGATTGCCATGGAAGTCGATCGTTTAAAAAACGCTCTGGCCGAATCTGAAAAAGAGCTTCAGGAAATCAAGCATAAGATCCGTGACATTGGCGGCGAAGAACCGTCTTATATTCTTGATGTTCATATTATGATCCTCAAGGATCGCATGTTTGCGCACCATACGGTGGAGAGTGTCCAGAAAATGAAAATTAATGCCGAATGGGCTCTGACCATGACCATTGATTATTATAAAAATCTGTTTGCCAAGGTGGAAGATGATTATCTTCGCGGTCGGTTCAGTGATATTCAGTATGTGGGGCAGCGTATCATTAGGAATCTCACGGGAGGAAAATATGAGGCCTTGAGTCCTGTCAGCCAGGGCGTCATTCTCGTTGCCACGGATCTGTCTCCCGCGGATACGGCTCAGATGACAATAAATAAGATACAGGCTTTCGCGACGGATATGGGAGGAAAAACTTCCCACACGGCGATTGTTGCCCATGCTATCGGCATCCCTGCTGTTGTCGGGCTGGAATCGATTACGAGAGTTGTCAAAACCAATGATGATCTGATCATTGACGGTATTTCAGGGCTGGTTATTGTCCATCCGGATCCGGAGATTTTAAAGCGTTACAATGAGAAAAAGAGTCATTTTATTGCCGAGCGTGCTGACGCCCTGCAATATGCTTCTCTTCCGGCGATGACAAAAGACGGAAAGCATATTGGCATCGGTGTGAATATTGAGTTTCTGGAGGAGATTCCTGCGGCGGTATCACATGGAACGGAAGGTGTGGGATTGTACCGAACAGAATTTATTTACATCAATCGCGAGCAGTTGCCGACAGAAGAAGATCACTTCCAGATATACCGCCATCTGGTCGAATCTCAGGGGATTAACTGGTCAACAATCAGGACTTTTGACCTGGGAGGGGATAAATTTGTTTCTCGTGCCAATGTGGCCAGAGAAATGAATCCCCAATTGGGCCTGCGGGCTATTCGCTTTTGCCTCAAGGAGGTTGAAATATTTAAAACGCAGATACGGGCCATTTTAAGGGCCAGTGTTTTTGGCAAGGTGCGCATCATGTTTCCCATGATTTCCTGTATTGAGGAAATATGGCAGGTGAAACGTATTTTTACCGAAGTTAAGGATGATTTGCGTGCACATAATGTTGAGATCGGTCGTGATATTGAATTGGGGGTCATGATAGAAGTTCCTGCGGCTGTTATTCTGTCCGATGTCCTGGCGCGGGAGGTCGATTTCTTCAGTATCGGCACCAACGATCTTATCCAGTATGCCCTGGCCATTGACCGTATCAATGAACGTGTGACCTACCTGTATGAACCACTCCATCCTGCAGTGCTGCGCATGATCCGCCAAACGGTTACGGCCGGTCATCGTGCGGGTATCCGTGTGGCCATGTGCGGAGAAATGGCAGGAGAATCCATGTATGCCATGATCCTGCTGGGTTTGGAGCTGGATGAACTGAGCATGAATCCGTTAAGTATTCCCCATGTTAAAAGGATTATTCGCGCCTCCAGCGTACAGGAGTCAAAGGAGTTGCTGGAGGAGGTGATGATGTTTAATTCTGCGGCTGAGGTGCGGGAATGTGTGGAAAAAGCCATGAGGAAACGTTTTCCGGGGGAGTTTCCCGCCGCCTCTGACGGTTCTGTCCATTAACGTATTTCGCTGATTCCTTCCCGTGAGGGAAGTTTGGCTGTCGCTGCTGCGAGCGCCGTAGTGGCGAATGGCAATCCGTCCACCACTTGATTCCCACGATCCCCCTTCCGTTTGCTTTAACGGGAGGCGAATTACGGTTAACGGGAAGGGGCAAACGATTTATTGTTTGTTTTTTGTTTCCAGGAAGTATTTCCAAACCAGGCCTGCCATGATTGCTCCGGCCATCGGGGCGATCCAGAACACCCAAAGCTGGGATATCGCTGCCGGATCCGTAGCGAATAAAGCTTGTGAAGTGCTGCGCGCCGGATTCACAGAGGTGTTCGTGATCGGAATACTGACCAGATGTATTGCGGTCAATGCCAAACCTATGGCCGCGCCTGCAAATTTACGGAAAGCTTCTTTTGCGGTAGAGCCAAGGATAACGATCAAAAACACGGCAGTCAGAACTATTTCGGTTATCAGCGCCGCTATCATGGTGTATTCCCCATAAGTATTCGCCGCGAACGTTCCGACATTAACTGTGCCGCTCGCAACGCCTGTCGCGATTATGTAAATCACTCCGGCCGCCGCGGTTGCACCGATCAGCTGGATTAGAATATATGGAACGACTCCGCGCCATTCAAAACGACCGGCAGTGGCAAGACCGACTGTAACGGCAGGATTAAAATGCCCTCCGGAAATGTGCCCGACCGCATACGCCATAACGAACACGGCAAGTCCGAATGCAAACGCGATTCCGGCAAAGCCGATATGCTTTCCGGCGAGAACTGCTGCGCCGCAACCGAATAATACAAGAACAAAAGTTCCCAAAAACTCAGCAAAAAGTTTTTTCATGAATAGTCTCCTTTGGTTTAAGTAAAGAATGATTATGAAAAAATCACCGGATAAAAACAATAAAAAAATGCTAAGTATCAAAAGAACATCAGTTTAATCAGCACTTCCTTGAAATTTTCAGATTCTATTTTCACATTTTCTTACAAAGATGATAAAAGAGAGGAACTTGGGAGCAAAATGGCGGAATGTATGCGGGCATGAGTCTATGCGGATGATTAAGATATAAATTTTGCTCCTGTGACCATGCCTCAACGAATGCATCAGAACAAATGAAGGTAATGTACAATGGTGGAAAAAATAACACACAGCATAGCTCAGTGGCAGATCATCGCAGCGGCGGCTATTTTTCTTATTTGTTATGCCGTGATCGTTTCGGAAAAGATCAACCGGTCAATTATCGCCCTGTGTGGTGCCCTTTTGATGGTTTTATTGGGGATTGTCGATTTACATACGGCTTATACGAAGCATATCCATTGGGCAACCATTTTTCTTCTCCTGGGAATGATGATGCTCGTAGGGGTTATCAACAGAAGCGGGATATTTGAATATATAGCGGTCAAGACTGCTCAAAGTGCCAAAGGAGATCCTGTAAAAATTATGATACGGCTGGCTCTTCTGACGGCTGTAGGCGCGGCTTTTATTGATAACGTAACCACTGTTTTGCTCGTTGCCCCCATCACTGTCAGCATCGCCAATACAATGCGCATGAATCCCGTTCCTTTTCTTGTCACCCAGATTCTTGTCTGCAATATCGGAGGCGCGGCTACCCTGGTAGGGGATCCTCCCAATATTATGATCGGTTTAGCGGCCGGCTTTTCTTTCAATCAGTTTCTCATCCATATAACCCCGATTATTATTGTCTGCCTAATCGTCACCAATTTTTTTGTAAAACGATATTTTGCCAAATATTTACATGTCGATGAGCAATATAAAGATATACTCATGGGAGCAGATGCGAGGGATTATATTCGTGATTCGGATTTGGCAAAAAAATCCATCTTTGTTTTTATTCTTACTATAGTGGGTTTTCTTACGCATCAGTATGTGCACGTAGAGCCGGCAACGGTGGCTTTGAGCGGCGCAACTCTGTTGATGCTGATTGGGACTAAAGGACATGATGTGGAAGAAGTATTTCATGCTATAGAGTGGCCGACCATTTTTTTCTTTGCCGGTTTGTTTGTATTGGTTGGTGGTTTGGTGGAAGTGGGCATTATTAAAATGATTGCTGCCTGGATGATAGAAGTTACCGGTGGCGATGTGCCGAGCACCGCTTTGATCATGCTTTGGGGAGCCGGAATTGGGTCAGCCTTTATTGATAATATTCCTTTGGTCGCCACAATGATTCCCATGGTTCATGATATGGGCGCTCGGCTGGCTTTGACCTCCGTGGAAATCAATACCCTTTGGTGGTCACTTGCTTTGGGTGCTTGTCTGGGCGGCAACGGTACGATAATCGGGTCTTCCGCGAATCTGATAGTCGCTGCTATAGCAGCCCGGGAAGGAAGTCCGATCACGTTTATAAATTATCTTAAAGTAAGTATCCCGGTTACTTTGGTCACTCTGGCCCTGGCTCACATTTATATCTATATCGTCTATATAAGGCTCGGTTTTGCGTAAAAGACATACTTCCCTGAGTCAGAAAGGATAAAGTTAATAAATACAAGGGGGTTGGCTATGGAACCAAATAACTATAAAATGATCGTAACCATCGTGAACAAAGGAAAAGCAGGAAAAGTTGTAGAGGTTTCCCAGAAAGTCGGGGCTGTTGGCGGGACTATCATTCCCGGGCATGGAGCCGCCGTTCGGCTTATGCTGGGAATAAACATCGAACCGGAAAAAGATATAGTATTAACATTAATTGATGCGGATAAGGCCCAGGCAGTGCTGGATGCTATTGTGGAAGAGATGGAACTTAATGAGCCGCACAAGGGGATTGTTTTTTCTTTTTCCCTTGATCAGGTAATGGGCATCAGATGTTAGTGGCAACAGAATCAAACGGCAAGACAAGACGTCCGGGCCTTTGTAGGGGAGAACTCCGGAAGTTTTTTTGCGGTTGCCCGTACTTTACGGAAAGAATGTGCTTGGTATTGTGTTTTCCGGCAAAAAGAATAGATATGAAGATAGCGTGGGTGTAAAAAAAATTGGATGGGTGCGTTTTACATAGGTTTAGCCTGCCATATGATCAATATTACCGGAAAGGGAGTCAAAGAGAAGGAACTGTTTTACGGTATTTGCCAAAGGAGAGGTATCCGAGTTCGGTGCTGGGAGTATATCTCAAAGGATGCAGCGGTCATTGAGAATAAAGATATAAGCAGGGATACAACTCATTTTACTGTGTGATGAATTACCAGTCAGAGCAGAGCGAACACATGGGGAGGCAACTTAATTATGAGTGAGCTTTTAACAAAAATGGTATCCGAATCTCAAACAGAGCAGGTTCATATCATTATGCCGGGAGATACAAACGGCAAAGGGCGGTTGTTTGGCGGACGTTTGCTTGAGTGGATCGACGTTGTTGCCGGCGTGGTCGCCAGGCGTTATTCCGGGTGTCAGGTAACCACTGTGTCTATCGACAATCTGCATTTCAAGGCTCCTGCCTATGTAAACGATATGATCGTATTGGTCGGCCGCGTGACGCATGTGGGTCGGACTTCCATAGAAGTAAAGGTAGATACATATGCCGAATATATGAGCGGCCAGCGCAGTGCTGTAAACAGTGCGTATATTGTCATGGTCGCTATTGATGAAAATGAAAAACCTTCGCCTGTTCCGGCTTTGCATCTTGAAAATGAAGAGCAGCGGGAGGAATGGGAGGCCGGGGAAAAACGTCGTGAGTTTATCAAACGCCGGAGGCTTGAGGATTTTTAAATAGAGGCTTCGTCCTTGTCAGGAAATCCGGCTTTTCTGAAGGCAATGATCGCCGCCGCCAAGTGGTGCAATGCCGTATGCGCTTCATCCGGTTTTTCATAACGGATTATCAGTTTCTGCAACCTGTTGAACCAGGGATGGCATGTCTCTGCCACCCGGTGTCTCCTTCCTTTTTTCCCCTGTCCGTTACATTGTGCCAATCAACACCCGGCTGCCCAACGGCAGGGACAACTCCAGTAACCGGATATCTTTGGTTCCTGCATCCTTCAACATGAGGCAAATTTCGTCCATAGTGTAGGCCTGTCCGCCATCTGTACCAACCAGCATATTCAGTGAAAACAGGGCGGGATGCACTGGACCGGTGTGGTCATTGTCAATTACAAATTCCTGAATGCATAGTCTGCCGCCGGGGTGCAGGCAGGCGGCGGCGTTTTTGATCAGGAGGGCCGCCTGCTCCGGACGCTCCCCGTGTAGCACTTGGGATAACCAGGCCACATCCTGTCCTTTGGGCAGCTCGTCCCGTAAAAAATCACCGCCCACGAACTCAATACGGTCGGTAAGGCCGTAGCGTTCCACTACCTTACGTGCGAAGCGCTCTGAGGCAGGCAGATCGAAGATGATAGCCCGCAGGCCGGGATTGCGCAGGCAAAAGTACACGGCATACGTACCGGGTCCGCCGCCGACATCAATGAATCGCAAACATCCCGCAAGATCCAGGGTATTGGCAATCGTTTCCGCCTGCTGTCGGGCTACGTTGAACATGCCCATGAGAAACGCTTCTCTTTCTGTCTCGTCTTCGGTGTGAACAGGGCTTTTCCCCCGGTTTGGCCTGCCGCTGCGTACTGATTCAGCCAGCCCGGTCCAGGCCGGCATAATGTGGGCATGGTGCCGGATAATAAACCCCACATATTCCGGTGATGTTTTTGCCAGATACATCAGGGCGCTGGGCGAGGCAATCACGGTCTCTCCTTTTCGTTCCAGAAATTCCAGCGCTACCAGGGATGTGATCAGCATGTGCAGTGCCCTGAGGTCGCAACTCAGGCTGGCGCTCAATTGCTCCTCTGTACGTGGCCCGTCGGCTAGGGCGGTGAACAAATCAAGCTGTACTGCGGCCTGAACAGCGCAACATGTCCAGTACGATCCGGAAATACGCAGTAACTCCGGTGCGTTCCATTCTTTCATGGTCAACCTCCTCACTGTTACTGTTCATTTGTCATCACCCTTTTCCAGAAGAACATAAACCCATTATATATTTAATTGAAATAACGAAATATAAATAATTTTTATCTATTCCGTCATATTTTCTTAACACTATTTTAAACTGGTTCTCAAAGCTTTCCATGCTGTTTATGTGATATTTATCGGCAAATAATTCGGCATGATTGATCCGTTTATGATAAAGCCTGCCGGCATCCAAAGCGTTGTCGCTTTTATAGCCGGCTGTTCGTGTAAACGATGTTGTCAGGTGCTGTTTTGTCAGCTATGATCGGCATCAATGTATTTGACTTAGTGTCATCCATAACAACCGTAAATATTTTCCCTCCCCGCTTTAGTATGCCGAAACCCGCCGCTTTGTCAGCAGTGCCGCGCTGTTTGGATTGATATTAAGCAAAACTGCTGCCGAACGTGCCATTGTATAGACTATAACATAGGATAATCTGATACAGCTCCTGAGAATTTTGTAGAATTGCACATTATCCATATAATTGGTGATTAATGTGTGCACGTATAGTAATTACCTGACAAATATTTCCGAACGAAAGGAAAAGCCAGGCTGCTGTTTCCTCCTTTGGGCTGCGATTAATAATACCTTCAACGAATTCCCGTTGAGGCTTTTCAGGTTCTCAGATTTGTGAAATTTTGACGGGAAATCCCTTATTTACCGGTTTGCCATTGACACCCAAAACCATTTTCCCTATAGTCTTTTTCCCAAATATTTTATTCGCCGCATGGTTACAAAATAAAGCAAAGGTTGGAGTGTGAAGCAGGAAAGGGTTGTTATAACCGGTCTGGGAACCGTTAACGCATTGGGGTATAATACGGAAGCCTTTGCCATCGCCCTCCGTCAAGGCATCTGTGGTATTGTTCCTCTTACCATCTTCGACACATCCCAATACAGAACCCGCACGGGTGCCGAAATCAAGCTTCTTGATCCCTCTGTCATGGTGCCTCCTCCCTTTTCGCGTAAACGAATGTCGCGGGCGGACATCATGGCCTTTGCCGGTATCATGGAAGCATTGAAAGATGCAGGTTTGATACCTTTTCCTCCCGAAATAGCGGATCATACGGGTATCATCTCCGGAGTAGGAGCGGGCGGAAAGCTCGAAATGGAGGAGGTCTTTGAAACTTATCTTAAACACGGAAGGGGAAAGACCCGTTTTTCCCGCCTGTCCTCCTTGTGTCCGGCTTCATCAGCAGATCGTATTGCCACGGCATGGGGGCTTGGAGGCCCCAAAGCAACCTTCATGACCGCTTGCTCCTCGGGAGCGACAGCTATTGGCTTTGCCCGTGATCTGATAATCCGCCAAATGGCCGATGTCATAATTGCCGGAGGGGTCGAAGCGCTGAGCAGGACCACTTATGCAACTTTTAACGCTCTTCAGGCCGTTTCTCCCGGATATTGCCGGCCTTTCGATGCAAATCGAGAGGGGTTATCCCTTGGCGAGGCCGCCGCTTTTCTTGTCCTGGAATCTCAGACTCACGCCCTCGCACGCGGCGCTTCCATCTATGGGGAGGTACTTGGTTATGGCATCACCGGCGATTCTTTCCATATGACGGCACCGGATCCGGAGGCATCCGGCGCTATCCGTGCCATGACTGCGGCGATAGCCGACGCTGGCGTTTCTGCGGATGATATCGACTACATCTGCGCCCACGGAACAGCCACGCCAACCAACGACCTCATGGAAACAAAGGCCATTAAAGAGGTTTTCGGTAAGAAAGCATATCAGATTCCCGTCAGTTCCATCAAATCGATGACAGGTCATACTTTGGGAGCATCGGGCGCTCTGGCGGCAGTCGCCTCCGTCATTGCTATGCGGGAGAATTTTATCCCTCCTACCGTCCATCACGAAACACCAGATCCGGGATGTGATCTTGATTACGTCTCCGAAGGCGCCCGGCCGGCGACGGTAAACAGCATTCTTATTAACGCCTTTGCCTTTGGAGGAAACAACACTTCCCTCATCCTGGGTCGATATCCGGAAAAAGTAAAATCCTTATGAACAGAGAAACAAATAAGCGCATTGCCATAACCGGCCTGGGTATGGTTACTCCCTTGGGCACGGGAAAAGATCTTTTCGCCGAAAACATCTTCCGGGGTCGTTCCGGTATCAGTCCTATTGAGGGTTTTGATACCTCTCATCTTCCTTCTCATTTGGGCGGGGAAATAAAGGATTTCCGCCCGCAGGATTTCATTTTCAGTAAAAATTTCCGCCGTATGGATCGCCTATCGCAATACGTAACGGCTGCGGCACGGATGGCCATGGATGATGCGCAGATCGCCGTTACACCGGAAAACAGGGATCGGATTGGTATTATCATGGGAACGGCATTCGGATCAACGGAGTTCAAAATCCAATGTATGCGCACCCTTTTCACACGTGGGCCGGCAAAAATCCATCCCAATTTGGTCCCGAACACAGTTCTTAATGCGCCGGCAGGGCATGCCTCTATTGAAATGGGATTTCGGGGAATTAATACCACCGTAAATCACCAGGCGGCATCTGGTGAAATTGCTCTTGTTTACGCCGCTATGGAACTGCAGAGGGGAACGGCCGATGTTGTTTTGGCGGGAGGCTCGGAAATCATTTCGGATTTCTTTTTTGAAAGCCTTGTTCATTTCAAGGCCCTGTCTCCCGTTGACGGCTTAGCCGAAGAGGCGCGTCCTTTCGATATACACAGAAACGGGCCCATAATAGGGGAGGGATGCGGTATCGTCTGTCTGGAGCGTCTGGATCACGCTCTCAACAGGGGCGTTACTCCTTACTGCGAAATATCGGGGTGGGGAATGGGTTCTTCGCCTTCGCCGCCAACAGGATGGCCCGCCGGCGAAAAGGGAATCATCCATGCGATACAGAAAGCCTTCCATATGGCAGATATTGAAGCCGGGCATATTGACGTGGTACTGGCGGCGGGAAACGGTGGCCGCAATCCTGATGAAATTGAGGCGCAAGCATTTCAAAACCTGTTTTCCCCTCATACGCCGCAACCCCTGTTCTTTTCATACAAAGGTGCTTTGGGAGAGAGCTTTTCCTCCGGCGGTACAGGGGCATCAATCATGGCTTTGTCCATTCAACACGGGAAGATTCCGCCGACTCTGGGGCTTACAGAACCAATAGCACCGCTTACATTTATCACGGGCACGGCAAAGAACATGATCATCCGCCAGGGGTTAATCAACGCCGTTTCCTACGGAGGGACTCATGTCGCTATTGTCGTCAGGCATATAGAAGCGGGATAATCACCGCCGCTAAATATCTTCGGTACAGATTGGTCCTTCCATAATACGATAATTATTACTTGCATACTCTGAATTTTGTTCCTCTGTGAGGAGAATATCTATTATAACTTCGGCCGT
>Ga0123353_10006783_pt1 | contig 15345 bp, 9 predicted proteins | sample TergutLab28metaG_3_FD_92763 | JGI IMG/M metagenome (GOLD analysis project Ga0123353, IMG submission 92763) | Labiotermes labralis P3 segment gut microbial communities from Petit-Saut dam, French Guiana - Lab288 P3 | ecosystem: Host-associated > Arthropoda: Insects > Digestive system > Gut ... | reverse complement strand
ATGAATTGTTTTTTTTTTACCAGTTGGTTGAAAATTGTACTGGTCCTGTAAATTTCTTTTGTATTCATGGGAATCATTTTGCTCGGTGGTTTTTTACCTCCATTTATTTTGAGTTGTGTTTCCAGTACCCTTAGCTATTCCCCTTGTTATAAAAGATATATAGTGTTATTCCTCGACATAGCTTTTACCTCATGACCTCACTTGTGGTTTCATATATCTAATAGCAGTGCCTATTTCTTCTTACAGCTCAGTAGAAGCTAAACGTAACAAAGCTAATCGTACGTGCACTACCACCAAGCATGAAACAGGCACTCACTGAAGTATCTGCACTTCGAACCGTAGAGACAGAAGAATATATCACGTCACCAGTGCAGTACTAGTGCCATCTTTTGAATCAGCTTCCATACTGTCCTTTTCATGTAACACTGGTCTACACTGCTCAGGAAATACGTCAATCTGCATTCGTTGATCAAAAACTCAATTTCCTCTCTATGTTACATGACGCGTTTCCTGCGCATTGCCGTCGAGTTTTGCATAAACGAAGGGCTGGCACGACGCTGATTCAGTGAGGACTCTTCTGTGACCCGTAGTATTTGTTGATGTATGTCACAGTGCCACCGCCATGAAGTTGATTGATTTCACTGCCAGCACTTTTGTTTTCCCCACAGATGTCACCGTTCTTCTTTCACTAACGTTTTTCCTAAATATGGTAGCAGAAACTATGCCACCAACGTCTGAAAGACCCCTCATAGGTAAAGAAAATAGTCCCTCACTAATATCATAGTTTGCTACTTGGAGAGCAGGGGACGGTATTTATGAATCCGATAGCATAAAAATTAGTGAACTGACACAGAGACACACGCATAAGAAAAAAATTAATGAAAACTCATTTTCCATATGAACCAATCCCTCCCTTTGAATGTGACAAATATGTGAACACGATTATCAGTTTCTGTTACAGAAATGAAACCCGTAGACTGTTCTAGATACGACCCATATGGATGACTAGATAACCTATTGTAGAGTCGTTTTTACAGATACAAGTATCTGACAATCGACTTTTGTCTCTTTTTTCATCAGATACAAGTGTCGTAACTGCGTGAGGAGGCGTGGTTTACAGGCACACTAACTTAGAATGACACGAAACAAAAATGTCCATTCTTGTTGTATTGTGTTGTTTTCTGTGTTAGTAGAAATTGTGTGGATTTGTTTGGTGACATATTTTGAATGTTGAATGCCTTAAAGTTAAACCCAGCCCCTGCATTTCTTAATGTAAGCTTTGGTTCGTCTCAGTCAAAAATTGTCCCAGACGTACTGAAATGAGTATAAACCTCAAGTGGTTTGTAAGTACACTCCAGCTTTCTTCTGAAATCATATTTATCTCTTCAAAGTCGCAATCTGCAGTAGCTTGTAGCTGTTGCCATAGGGATCTGTTTTCGAATTTGCATATAACATTGCAAGCTAGAGACATCACTGTCGTAGATTACTATGATAAGGAAAACAGAGCCTATAGAAGAAGTAAAGAATTATGGCCGATTCTGCTCAAATTTCAATCACCTGAAATATGACCACAGTACTTATTTCAACCAAAGTTGATTTTGTTAAATGTATGGACCAGTGATTTATTTAAAAATACAGTAATAAATGATTTCAAGTGTGAAGCCTTCGGAATATCAAAATCAGTAACGTCCATTAATTAAAAGAAAAATTGGAAAATATTTAATTGCGAAGGCTGTACCTATTTCCTGACAAGGACCTTTTCAAAGCACATGGAATTTTTAAGTTATTCGTAATGACCTTACTGCTCCATAAAGCCGTCTACGTGTCAGTAGGTTACATGATATATTTGTTTTCTAGGGACAGAGAATACACGAATATTTTACTCTGTCTGTTCGCACATGGAAGATGAAAAAATTTACTTTTATAAAGTTTTTAGACAGAAATGGATATTTGAAGTTGTCACGTGGTGAAAGTTGTAACTGTTGTATTCTGGATGGTAGCATATATTCTCCTAGTTGGATACCAACACTTCGGAGGAAACTCTTCCCTCAATCATTTACTCTGAAGATGGAATCAGTATGTTCCATCTGAACGTTAGTAACCACCCATTCAACTACACGGTATAACAGCCCAGAAGAAAAACATATAAGTATAAAGACTATTTAAAGACATAACACTTTCAAGCGGTTTGGAGGTCACAATTGGTTGACTCCAATTTTCGATTTTATTAAGTCATTTAGCATTTTCCGAAATAATTTGTAAAATGTTCTAGCATTACAGTGTGTTTTACCCTCAACCGTAAAGTCTGTAAACTTTTTTGTGTGTTTATTGGACCGTGCATCATTGTAATAGTTGAAGAATAAAACGCCAACTTGATGTCACTTGCTATTTTATTTCACTTCTTATGTACTCAGCATGTTTCGGACATTAATATACCCATCATCAGGAGCTAGCGACTGTGCTGTTGAATTACCACATCGGTCGTTTTGTGTTGGAGCCTGCAACACGGACACCACTCAAACCCAGCCGCACCAAATCTCCAACACACAACGAACCGAGAACAAAACGACCGATGTGGTAATTCAACAACACCGTCGCAAGCTTCTGATGATGGATATATTAATATCCGAAACATGTTGAGTACATAAGAAGTGAAATAAAATAGCAAGTGACATCAAGTTGGTCTTTTATTCTTCAACTATTTGTAAACTTTATTTACTTTTGTTGTAACTTATTCTCGATTTTGAATTAATGCTGCTTTAATTTTTTGTAATTATGTGCTGCTGCTCTGACTGGGATATCTCTTGCCAGTTTGCTTTGTATGTCGCCAATACAGCAGTGTGACTTAAATTTCAACGTTCTTCTGTTTTGCTTTTTATGCCACTTTTCATAATGCTTACATGTAAACTTGTTATTATTTTGCATAAACCAGTTCATATAATTTCCCAGTTTATATAAATATTGTTATTTATTTGTTAGTATTGACTGATATTCCAGATATCCGTGAGCCATAGATGTATTTAAGGTATGGTTGTGAGGAGTTGTTATGGCGAGTGTGTTGCTATTGCTTCAGTTGTTATGCTAAACGTGTTGTTGTTTCAGGTGTTAATGCTGGATATGTTGCTATTATTGCAGTGGTTATTTTCACTCCACGGTGTCATCTAACACTCACACATAATTTTAACTCGGTGTTATTTTTCTTCAGATGTTCTCGTTCATTTTTACACCAAAATATTTCGTGTATTAGTGTAATTTCTTAATTTTTATTGATATTTCAGGCATAATTTTACAACTGACAACTCCATACTTCTCTTTACTTGAACGTTATTAAAATTCAATTTTGTGTGACATCTTGAATGAAATTATGGTGATATTTGTATATTCTCATAAACACGAATCTGCTTATCAACAGCGTAACTTGATGATTCTTTACATAATTTAGTTGTCTCTCTCTGTTGAAGTTAGTCCTCTTGCAGCCATTTGGATCAACAGGATTATTTCTGAGAAGTATATTATCCATTTACAATATAGCAGATATTACTAACATTTCTTCTAGTCCTTTCAGTAAATAGTAACGTTTTCTGTGTACTGTGTATTTTACTTTGTCGTCACTTACAGTGTATGGCATGATGTTTGTGTACCTACAGAAGTAGCTCCTGTCTGTTTTGTAAGGCACAGATCCCCTGAATGATTCATTTTTAAAATTACACGATATTATTTATATGCTTGAAAACATTATCCCCATTTCAAAGTTCGCACATCTTGTTTATTTCCTTGTGTTATAGTAATGACTTTTTGTTCACATATTCTTTCAATTTGTCAACACATGTAGTCGAGCCATCTGTGTTAGTGAATGTGTGTTAGATGTTTAGGCATTAGAGAGAGGAGACTTCGTGGTGTGATGGAGCAGGGAGGATGGTCTAATAGATGTTTTGTCTGTTCCAGGAGTTACCATTCTCCTTTCTCTTACGGTGTTCCATAACTTGGTAGCCGAGACGCTACCGCAGGTGTCTGATGCAATGCCAGTGTTAGGTATTGGCCACCTGGGACCATATCAATGTGTGGATTATTCCCAAAACATTGCTTGCCCCTTGTGATGCACTGTTGGATGTTTCCGATTTTGATGCAGCTGTATTCAATATCTTGTGCGGAGTTCAGAACTCATTTTAGTACTAGCGAATGTGACACCATTCAGTTAATGCACGATTCAAGTAAATGCCTTTACCCTAAAATTTCTTTGTGAAAATTAATAATTGTAATTCTCGTAGGTTAAATTCTTTGTAGAGTGCACTGCTGTGTAAATGTCAGAAGCATTTGACAGACAACGAGATATTTGTATTTTAATTATATTTTCTTGCAAGAGTGAAAAGTCGTCACTGAACAATGCAATAAAAGTACGAGACACGTCGCTTTATATTCATGTTACTGAATTATGAGTAGGCCTTCCAGTTTGAATTCATTATTTTTCTATAGCCGATTACTCGTCTTAAGGCGCGCGATCAGCATCCATTAATTCTAACATCTAAATGCTCTATTCAACTTGAATAACTTCGTGCATATCCCCTGTGTATCGAGTATTTTAACAACTTCGAATGTTCAGTACGTGTTTCAAATTCAGATGTTCAATGCATGTCCAAATTTCAGTTGTTCAGAGCAAACGGAATTCCATCTTCAGTTGTTTAATGCATATTCCAAAAGTAATTTTTGTGAGCATGCTACAGGTTCATGATTTATTTGTCAAATTTTGGCCTTGAAATTTACCTTAACTAAGGAATTCTTGTTCAGTTCCAGTCTCCAGAAGAAAAGATTAATCTGTAAGTGAATTATTTTCTACTTCTGTAAAAACATTTTCTAAATATCTTTTAATTTACGAGTTACTTGATGAAACGTGAACTGCTAATCGATGAAGTTTTAATGTCTTGACAACCTTAAATCCAGTACGATTGTCTTGGAGCTTTCATCACGTCCTTGAGCAGCTCAGGCAAGATTGTACGAAATGGCTCTCGTCTGGTCGGACTGCTGATTTTTGGACTGCTGTTGGAAAGCCTAAGCCCGTGGTACTGTCAGTTACAAGTGAACGTACCTGTATTACGCATATTTTCTATATCCTCTTCCTTGTTTTTGTAAGGAACGAATACAAACCTTGCACCGATTTCATCACTTGTGGACGAGAAGTGTGGAAATGGAAACGTCATGTGCAGGAGAGAGAAATTTGTTGAAATCGATGCTAGAATTTTTCGTTCTACTCGAAAATCCCCCAGTCACTTTGTACAGGAGATCTTGGTTTCAAGGGTAAATCTTCAAGTTTCATTTTAATCGGTTTCTGGAAATCCACGAACGCAAGCTTCTTACTGAGGGCCTTGAATACTTGAATAACAGCGTACAGTATTTCCAGAATTTACTGTAATGTGGGTAGGTTAAGTTTGGGATATTTTTCTTCGCCATTGACTTGTCAATTCCACTGGCAGTCCGTGTCTCACTATTGACAACGCGGCAAGAAACGATAGACGCTTCCGCCTGAGCTGTTCAACAACTTGAGGGAAGTTTTAAAACGAGATAACTCCGTGATATTAATCACATCTAACACATATAATGTGAACTTAATATCTCTTCGTCCTGTTTCTAGTGTCACGACAGATGCTCTTAGAAACGTAATTGTAACATTTTTGTGTCTCATAATAACAAATGTCATTTACACGTTCATTATTTCATGTTGTTGTACTTGCAGCAAAGCACAAGAAGTCTGAATGCAGCTTTGTCAAAGGATGGATGTTTGAAGGCGTTCGTTAATTTCACGCCCATGTTTTTAAGTTTCGTTTTGTATTTGGGTATATGCAAGTCACACAAATGTACATCCACACACACACACACACACGCACACACACACACCCACACACACAACATAACGAAGCACATTGTTGGCTAACATGTTATTCTGTTCCAAAGGAAGGTGATAAAACTTGCGCTCAAGCAGGAGTCTTGTGTCTTAACACACACGGGGTAACACAAATAACAAAAGAAATGACTCAGTATTTCACCAGCCTTTTTTCGTTCCAGGGGTCACAATCCTACTATCTCTCTCTGTCTTTTCTCTCATGATTGCTGATGCTTTACCGCAGACTTCAGAAGCAATTCCTTTACTAGGTCAGCCCCTTCTGCTCTTGGAATGAAAAAATAAACAAATACCCTTTTTGTTTTTGTTTATAATTTCTCCTAGTGTTGTTAAGTTACAGTCTTCCTTCCTTTGCTTGTATCTGTGGCCTTTGGTAAAAGTGAGGTGTAGGGGAATGTTAAAGTTAACTCAGTTTTGGACTAAATAAATTCATTGCGATGTTCGATGCTTCATTGCCTGCCAGTGTCAAATTTTGTAGAAATCCGTCAAGGTTAAACATGAGATCGTCGGGAAGACACAAGCCTCTCTGCTTCTAATTCATGTTAAGTGCTATACACTAGGAAAGTACAGAAATTAGTCATTTTAATGTTAGCATATTTTTCCCCGTCTTTCTCCGCCCGTTCCACATACACAGCATCCGACTCCGGTAGTAGAGCGCTGTTTTTCTGGAGTATTCAGAGCAGATCTAGTTGTGGCAGACAATGATGACGAAAATTTGGTCTTGAATTGCCGTTTGGGGTTATGTTAACACTGTGTTAAGGAACGTTGTTAGCAACGTAGACTCTTTCTCATTTTTTTATGCTTAAGGAGAATTTTTACTGAAAGTTTCGAAAATCAATTGCTAATAGTGTAACTTCCAATTTAAAAAAAAGTGCAGTTGATATGCAGTGAAACACCTCATGTATGGTAGTGTTTCCAACCGCAGTTCGCGACGCAAATCAAGTGACAAATTATCATCCTCAGAATCATTTTTGACTAGCGCCAACGCTAAATATTAAGCCGGGAAACTATATGATGGTTAAGATGGGGTCGCAAAATAATAGCAGAATTCACTACTGATTGTTAATACTACAAGTCTGCATGCAATTCAGTTTTGTATTTTGCCGTCGAATGAGTTAAAGTTTACCCTCATGTTTACCACAGCGTCACATTCTTTGCTATGCAGAATGTATAGATACTACGCATACGAAAATGTATTACTGTATGCTGTTTTTACTTCTGCATGTTATAGTGCCAAGATACGTGTATGTTATATAAAACTGTCACACTTTGCATTCTGTATGTTCTAATCATATCTGTTGATAAATTGAAATTACATGTCTAATCTGATTCATTAAAGCAATAATCTCAAACCATTGATCCTGCGGGCACACTCGTTGCCCTTAAAACTGCTGCCAACGGCTGGAAAACGAATAAACCACAAAGAATAAAATACCCGCTTTCCTGACTGATCAACTGCTACCAATCATTAACCATTATTATAATTATTGTGCTTAATAAACCACGTTATTTTACAGATACTTTGGAGGTGCTGTATTTCTGCTACTCTGTTTTCAGCTGACATGTTTCGACAAGTGTTTCCTTCATGTTCCTTCCCCGTTTACCTCATAACTTTACCCAGGCACTAAACTAAATTACCCTGAGATAATCAAGCACAGTAATTGAAGTTACATGAAAGAGCAAACATTTATGGCGAACCCCTCTGCCTCCAAGTAACAATCGAATGATATTTAAACTTAACTAAATTAGATAAATAAGTCTGAGACTTAAACTGGACCTGTTTACATATAAAGTGGCATGGCTAGATTAAAGTGCATCCAGGGGCAACTACTTTTGAAGAGCCACAAGTAATCATCCAAGGTAAATCAAGCTCTGAATAAACAAGGTAGACTCTTAGCTGAATGAAATAAACATACGTAGTTAACATACATATATATGTTGTAAATGATTTTTTTTCTTTGTCTATTACTAATGTATAAAATTTTGTCAAGTGTATATTATGTATAATTTGCATTTGGCTAAAACAGAATCTGGGAGGAATTAATGCATTATTCAGATCGAACATATTAAAAGAATAAATAAAAAGACCTATATCAGTTCCTGTTGTTTTGATTACATATTTTCTGTAAATACCTCAACTTTGAATTTCGTTTTTACTCTGATGTGATCCTAATAGTACGCTATTATCAACTGGATCGACATAAAGGCGAATGGCCTCAAGTGTCACATTGGATAAAACTGCAAAGGGAACAGAATTATTTAAAAGACTGTGCCCGCTGGAACTAAGTACAAAGTCTATATCTCAACCATAAGTTGTATAATTCATGGCAGGAAAATGATTCGTATCATTTACGAAGTAAAAGGAAAAAGAAATGGAATTATGTTAGATTTAATACAGCAGGTACTTAGCGACATGGCACTGAAATACACTTTGTTACTGAAGGTACAGCACCTTGGTTGAGACGCGTGTAACTATGTTATCTTTCGTCGTGTTTTTAACTATTAAGCTTGTAAATATGTAATACCTAAAGTTTGTGCCATGCGCGAATGTCTGGTGTAACTAACATTACTTAAAACGTGGAATTCGGTCTTATACACAATGCACTACTGCAGTATGAATTATTTTGGATGGATGTGAATCGAAGTTAAATTTTGTTGTCAGTTTTTAGCTTAAACTCTTACAATAATAAGTTGTAATTTATGGTATATCCACGATGTGAAAATACGTCTTAATTCGCCATGAAAGCAAACATGTGCTTATAATAATTCTCCAAAAAAAAATCTTTAGAAACACCGAAAAATTTGTTGCAAATTTGTAGCCTTATCACGAAACATGGAAGTTTATGCTGCATGCAGTGCAGATTTAGTGTATTACATCACATCTGCATTACTTTATACAATCATTCGCTGTTCAAAATTAAGAATAATCGCATAAAAGTCAGAAGTTATGGCTGTCTATAAACCTCCCGGATTCTAAACAAGCAGTTTCTCTGTCATTTGTGCTGAAAGATGATAATGATGATGCTGATGTTGACTCTCAGCACGTGTGTATGACTGTTCTATACACATTACAAAGCATCTAGTTATCGGACTGTATGCATGGCTTAAATGTTTATAGTAAATACAGACAATCTTAAGGTAAATTAACTTTTCTAAATGAGCGTATGACAATATTTGTTTCTGTAATCTATATTCTTGTAAATATTTTACTTTTTATGTAAATTGCACGAGATAAAGGCAAAATAATATTGTAACTTATTTGTGAAAAGGCATGATGAAAATTAATTATACTTGATGGATAAATGAGGCAGTATATTTTCAGCCTGATTAATACGTAGTTTGCCTTTAATATGCAGAGAAATGAGTTTTGATATATGCAACTCCTATGAAGGTATGCTTATCTTTTCCCGTGTTTCCAATTTCAGGTACATATTTCAACTGTATTATGTTCATGGTGGCTTCATCAGTAGTTTCAACTATCTTGATACTTAACTACCACCATAGAAATGCAGATACGCATGAAATGTCTCCTTGGGTAAGTTCAGATGTCTTTCAAAGCTTGGGTCTCGAACCCAGTGATACACGATATTTCATGACCTTTCACTTGCTCGGTCAAGAAGTTTTGGGCTTCCCGGTACATAAAAATTAATTACCTTCTTCGCAGCTCTCCTTGGCGAAAGGTTTTATTATGTAGAATCTAAACAAATAATAAGCACATTGATGTTAAGGAAAACGAGAGAGAAGAGAGACCAAAACTGCGTACAGAATGTTGGGAAAAACCAAACGAATTGTAAACCTATCTTTTGCAAATTCTAAACATAGACGGGAGGATAATATGAACATGTGTTTTAAATATTTACGTTTTGAGAGTGTGAATTGAATTTATATAGCTCAAAATGGAGACATAGTGCAGATATCTGTAAACGTGGTGAGGTATGTCCTCTTCACATATACGACCGCAAATTTCCTAAAAAAAACTGTGTGATTTTGAAGACAACCACTGCTGCAAGGATTTAGCTTCATATAATCCTAATATATGAGCCAGTCGTTTGCCAGTTCATTCCAACTGAGGTCTTTGTTCTCTGTTTTATTAAAGCCTTATTCCCATCTCCTATTCAGTTTTCTCACACCCACTTAGAGTGTAGGTCCTCAAGTGAAGGGAAAAAATACGTGTATTGTGTAACAATAACAATTTAATGTATGTAAAACTTCATTTTCCTTACTTATAAACTCTTTTATTTATAAGTATTTTATTTGTACTAATTTATATATATATATTTATTTATTTATTTATTGACACTTACAGGACTTGAACATTTCAAGCACAGTTATTAGTCGTCCTTCACGAAAAAAACCTTAATTTGTCGATCAAATCTGTCCGTCGATTCGTTCGTGTATCAGTGACTAAATCATTTGCCAGATTTTAATTAAAATCGATGTGGCATTTTTCAAAAAGTTTTCGAGCATTCTTGAATTTCGTGAAAATTGGTGAAATGACATTTACGTAATTTCATAGAGAATTTTGTACCCATAAATTCAATATGCTTTAATTTATCTGGATAAAATTCGCTATATTAGATCTTCGCGAATTGCCATTGGACAGTATTGGGTTTCATGGAAATAATTGCAGTGGAGGTCTACCTTACTTGAGGGCGTAATTGAATTTCTGCTGGTAATTTTCGCATTCCTTAACTGAGGTTGGTGGAATTAGGTGTGTAAGGTCCATGCAATGTTATGGAGCAGTTTCGGGCGCCTTCGTAAAATGGCAACAAATGACTATTAGCTTCATTATGTATGTCCGTCCGTCTGTCCGCATGGAACACATACAGGCCTGGACATGCCCTTGGATCTCCAGCAGTTTGGGGCTCCCAGAATTTCTAGACACTCGCCACATGAAGGTGGTAAAGTTGTCAGGCCTACGCACCGGCTGCCCATACCCTCAAGGAGATACTGCTGATACTTTTCTTTTAGGGGCTGAGTGGACTCCCGTGCCACAGTGCGGCAGGAAAAATTCCAATTCCAGTGACCCCCATCGGTAATCAAGCCCGTCACCTTCCTGCATGTAACCACCGCGTGCCCCGGAATAGCTTTTACAGAGGGATTATATTAGCCTATATAATCTTCATCTTCTAGGTCAGGAGTGAACCCCGAATTTGTGTTCTAGGGAAATGTAAAAAGTATAGAGAACGACAAAAATAATGTAAGCGATAATGTAAACCTACTGGGAAGAAAGTACATTCACCGAGTTTGAGGTTTTCGCAGGGCTGTAGCTGTAGATTCCATCCTTCTGTGACATGTCGCTGGTTTACTGCGGACTGTCTTTGGGACTTTTTTTTGGCAATGTGTTGTAGAACTGTCCCAGAAGCATGGGTCACCTGTCCCCGACATTTCGAATCGACGTTAGGATCCGATTACTAAGTAATTCAGCGTTATATCCCAGAAAAAGGGGATCCTCAAAGCATGCCGTTGTACAGGGCAGCGCAGTATCCTTTTATGGGGAAGTGCAAATCTTCATGCCGCAGTTAAACGCGTTACGGGAATTATCTACCATCATGTGATGCAGGTGCACCTAAAGCCGTATCTATTTAAAGGCAAACCAAGTAACCTTGACGGAGCGTCACCAGACATTAACAATGACGTGACAACGTTCTTAAATTGGCAGTTTCCTGAACGATGGTTCGGCCGAAGCGGCAACTTACTGGCCTCCCTGATCTCCAGATCTGATCCTCTTCGAACTTTTGCCTGCGGGGCTTCGTGAAATATGAAGTTTACGTTGCGCCATTGCCTCTAGCACTGAACAAATTGAAGGATCGAACACGAGCAGCGACTGCAAAAATTGAACAGCCTTTACTGTAGAATGTTTGGCACGCAGTCAAATATTGTTTTCTTCTGCGCAGGACAACAAATGGAGCACACATTTAACTTGCAAAGAACATGGAAAGAAATTTTTGACTTGCCCTTTACTACGGTGCACGTTTAATTTTGTGTGGTTATTCCTGTCTTACCAGTAAGCTTATGCGATCGTCCACACCATTCATAAACGTTGTCTGTATTATTCGCCACACATCTTACAATTTTAATATTATTAATTACATCAAAATAAACTTAATAAAAATGAGAAATAAAACATACCTTGGAGTCTTTTAATGGGAGTACACTAGGAAATGCAGCAGTCGCCCCCCTCCCTTGGTTGCTTCCCTTTTCTAGGTCCATACCGATCAACTATTAACGTTGTTATGAAATAAAATATTTACTGTAAGCCAAAACTTTCATTAAGAACAAGGTATAGATGCAGAATTTCCGTAAGGAAATTTAGAAATGAAAACCTAATATTAATAAGCTTTCAGGAACCACATGATCAGTCACTTGCATTAAAGAATGGTTATTCTCTTGACATAAATGTAGGTATTTTTATCACAAAGGAAGCTATTTTACGAATTTTACAAATTTAGTCACAATGCCGATTTCATGTTGGAGGAGCGTTGACTGAGTAACCCCGTGACTATTGGTGTAACAATTTACCCATTCCATCATGTCATACGCACTTTAAGTTTGTCGAAACAAACCATACTGCAGTCTCAGAGGAAGAAACCACTTAGAAAACGAAACAAACGCGTTTATCCGTCTGTATCTCGCAACAGGTCAGTGCGGCCCAGAGACACCCAATTTCGTGGTTTAGGAATGTCGGTTGCAGAAATTCTATACGACTTCTTGGACAAAGGGGCAGGCCATTGCAAGATTTGTACCTACACGGGCATTGCAAAGACGCTAAAATATCTCCATAACCCAAATGGGATTCGAACCCAGACCGTAATATGAGCGGTACTGGAAATATCCGCAGCCACTGCGATGGGCCTGGTGTGTTAATGGTAGGATAATTTTGAAACAGATCGCAGATAAAGCAATTAATCAACTTGAATCGAATTGATGTGGTAGAGTACTGGGATTTTGCGAACACAATAATGAACCTTATGTTCTGTAGAAGGAACAACAAATATCAACGTCTGAATAATTTTCAGTGTTGTTCGTTTAGGACCGATATCGGCGTGGTCCTGTTGTTCGATATGTCTGTAAGGCAGCCACGCCCATTCCATATGGAATCGCCTGGAATCTCAGACGTATTGATTCTCTCTGTCTCTCTCTTGCTGCAGCAGACGCATGCACCAGTCAGCACCGCGCGCGACCCACTTTCAAAATCCAAAATGTTCATACCTTCAGCTACTCCACGTAATTGCGGCGCTGACCTATATCTGAGATCGAAAGAGACTGAATTAGAACCAGAATGTCGATATAAAAACCAACGTCCGAGCACAGAGGAACAAATTTTGCTCTATGTGCCCTGTGAAGACTTTCTTTGAGTTTCTTTAATTCCTTCTTGTTCTTCTTTATGTATTTATTTCATTTTTCCTCTGTTGCCATATCCAGTCACTCACCTAACTTCTCTCCGATCCTTCATTCAAATTCTTTCCTATTTCTTGTTTTTTATTTATTTCTTATCTCCTCTGCGATTTGATCCATTTATCCATAGACCCATCCATTACCCATTTTCTCTATTACATTTTATTTTTTCTTCTCTTTAAATGTATTTATCTACCTACGTTTCGTCCTTTCTGTCGAGCTATCTACCTGCTGTTGGTGAATTTCTTTTCTTCATTCTTTTTTATTTACAAATTTGTTTAATTCTCCTTCTCTTTGTCAATTCATACATTTAAATAATCAATTCAGATTCCCACTCCTCCCATTCTCTTTCTTTTTTTCCATTTCGTTATCCTTCTATCGATGCTGTCCTTTTTATTTTCGTTTTTCCATGCTTTTCATGGATGTCGCCCTGCACCCCAAAACTAATTATTAAGTAGTATCAAAATAACTATCCCCTACGCTGTCAGTAGTGTAGCTTGTGACAGGATCTCCAGTGTCACGAATTTTTTTACCAAAATATATACAGTGTACCCATGGCATAATTCCCCTTTGTTTTATTACTTGTATCTGAAAGTAGAAGATTGCAGGTGGTTATAAAATTTGTGATTCCTTTTTCTCTGCAACTATGTTCAAGAAACTTCACGTAGGTGTAGACGAAAATTTCGGATACACTCACTCACACACACACACGCACAGGATAGCAATATACTCGTTTTTACAAGGTTTATTCATGAACGAGCAAGAAACGGACAAAAGTTCTTATCATTTTTCTGCAATGAATTTCAACTTAGAAGAATATATATATATATATATTTGTTTATCTTTGGTTACTTTGCAGCTCTTTGTACCTGCCTTTATGTCGTCGGACAGGCAGACTGGTGTCGCGGTCTCATTTAAAGTGCTATCTCGAATTGCGTTGGCAGTAGTACGAGGGTCGGTTAGAAAATAAGTTACAATGCTTACAAATTCAGAAATAAATAACATACACTGAATGTGAAAATATTAGCGGAGGGGTGGGGGGGGAGGAATTCGTCGCCGAGCGATTGTCATTGCTTCCAACAATGAAACAGAATCTTGGAGGCTACATATTTAAGTATTATGACACCGGGGAAACAGCTGAGACGTAATGGCTGGAAGCACAGGACATGGGCTTCTGTCCGTGAGGAATAAAGAACCTTGTCTCACGATGAGGTAAATGTCTCGACTTTGGCAGAGACTACATGGAAAAGTAGCGAGATAGCAGCACAATTAACTCTGGGCTGTTCTTGTTATAGTTGAGAATATGTAACCCAAACTACATTCAATGTAAGCGTATTTTCTGACCGATTATATTTCGAGCATAAACCTCAGTTAGAACAGCCTTTGTCCTGGTCGAGATTCGAATTAGGTCGATGACAAATTTATGTCAGCCACAAGATGATTTTAATACCTTGCGTTCAGTGAACTTCTCCCTGTATTAATAGATGGAGCTTGAAAAAAAATTCTTTGTGCGTTTGCAACATACAATTACAAAAAACATTTAGGGTAGTTTCGTTACCAACGTGACAGCCCGAGAACTGCGGAGCTGGTTTTCTTGACATTTTGTGATGGAAAGTTTCTGCAAAACAGTCGACATTTTCCGTTTTTGGTTAAAATCGAATAAAATAACTGACATTGTAAATGAACTTTTGCATTTTTGTTCCAATTGTGCGAAATCTTTGTCATTGCGAAAATTTTAGGTCGGAAAAGTTGTACAAAAAAAATTAAAATTTTCCAACATGTTTTTCTTGTTAAGTCTTGCGGCTTTTGAAGTAATGAATAAATTCATAAATTCTGGACCAACATAGCGTATCTAGTACGTTTCTGCTTCTAAATTTCCATTTCTTAAACGCCATCTTTCGATGTTCCCTTTTATCATCATCATCATCATCGTCAGCATCCTATATCTGCCATGGAGTTGGGCCACTTGTTGACCCGTTCCGGTCTCACGTATCCAGAAGTCTCTTCAAAGGTCTACCATGATTCCTTCTGCCAGCTGGGTAGTAGTGTTTCAT
>Ga0123353_10006782_pt1 | contig 15345 bp, 7 predicted proteins | sample TergutLab28metaG_3_FD_92763 | JGI IMG/M metagenome (GOLD analysis project Ga0123353, IMG submission 92763) | Labiotermes labralis P3 segment gut microbial communities from Petit-Saut dam, French Guiana - Lab288 P3 | ecosystem: Host-associated > Arthropoda: Insects > Digestive system > Gut ... | reverse complement strand
TGTGTGAAACTTGGAAAATTGTATGTAGTCAAACACAACTGTGTCACATGAGGTGTATTTAATGACTATATAATGGACAACTACATGTTTCGGCCTGTACTGGCCATCTTCAGGTTGTCTTAGAGGAACTTAAGATCTTACTATAAGCATGCACGCGCACGTGGTGTAGAGGCCTCCGCACGACTACAGAACTTCATACCTGCCGTGCACACCCCCAAAATAGCTTTATTTTTCTGTATCTGTTTTTGTTTTGTGTTGTTTTTATTAGATTCCTGTTTTTGTTTTTGCTAATAAAGCCCGCATATAGAGATCTCTACACCATGTGCGCGTCCATGCTTATAGTAAGATCTTAAGTTCCCTAAGACAACCTGAACATGGCCAGTGCAGGCCGAAACATGTAGTTGCCCATTATATAGTTATTAAATACAACTCATGTGACACAGTTGTGTTTGACTATATACAATTTTCCAAATAAGAGTTCACTTGTCACAGTACTTTAAGGGCCTATTTAATGTACTTCAGCTGAGAATATCTTGCTTGATGAAAGCTAATTCACACATACAGAAATGCAATGCGACTGTTTTCTGACTGTGTCGTGTTGCTAAGTCTGTGTGTCTTTTCCATAATACTTCTGCAGTGAAGTCCTTCTGATTCACAAGTACAGGACAGGGCTACGACCGGACTCAGACCGCAGCACCACGGACTTTTCTGAAAGTGACTTACGAAAGCCACATCTCAAGAGAGGCACATTTCCGGCCTGAATATATGATGTGAAGCATGGAGGTATATTGACGTTCTGTGGAAGGTCTATGGGGCTTCCAGATCGTTCGGCTTTTTCTGGTTACCATAAAATTTCCACGATTCAACACAGCGCAGTCGCAGATCATTCCAGTACGCGCGATTAGCTTTGTGGGACAGAGATGGGGTACGGTCTACGACCAGTCGCAATTTATTTGTGTGTGTGTAAAATGGCCTAAATTTGAATATTTATACTATTATAACAAGAAATCTGGCCAGCCCTGTCTGTAGCTTAACACTGATGATAGCACACAAGAACCTATTGTGCTGCTATACCTCGCCGCCTGCTGCAACACCGGACATACACACTGTCTGCAAATGCCATCCTCGTCTTACCCTTTATCCTCCTGGACTACTTCGAGGCTATAAATCACGTCTGATACTTTCTTTTGTATGATTATTTCCCACTATTCTTTCTCTCTCTTTTATTCTTACTTGCAGGGTCTGGAAGCAGAAGGGAGAAACGCAGAAATATAATAAAAAAATCATCTTATCAAAAGCGTTTTAGGCTGGGTTCTAATGTTTCAGCTTTCTAAATTAATATAGTACTTGTACTCGTAATTAGGAGTGGAGTGGATTCATCTGGCTCAGGATTTGGATAAGTGGTTAGGTCTTGTAAGCAAAGTAATGGGCTTTTGTGTTACATATAATGCGGGAATTTTTGACTAGGGGAAGAGTTGTTTGTGTCAGAAAAGGACGTTCCTTCAAGAAGTTAGTGATCTGCAAGTTAGCCAATAACTTTCTTCGTCGTTGCACTAGTCATTTCGTAGAATAATTTAATTACCGCACCAACTAATGCACATACATAAATTTTTTTACATTAAAACATTTAAAATCGCTTCAAAATGTTTCGATCCTAAGATCATCTTCAGGGAGATACGCTGTTCCTTGCTAAAGTCACATTTTTAAAATACATTCACTGATTGATTTTCTTATATTAAAGTCACGTTTTTAAAGTACACTCACTGATTGATTTTCTTATATTAATTTAGTGTTGTGGCAGCATGTCATATTGTGTAAGTCGTACGCCACTGAGAGTGCGCCTGGCGCACTCTCAGTGGCGTACGACTTACACGATATAACATGCTGCCACAACACTAAATTAATATAAGAAATCAATCAGTGAGTGTATTTTAAAAATGTGACTTTAGCAAGGAACAGCGTAGCTCCCTGAAGATGATCTTAGGATCGAAACATGTTGGAGCGAATGTAAATGTTTTAATGTAAAAATTTTATGTATATGCATTAGTTGGTGCGCTAATTAAATAGCCCATAACTTACTTGTAATATAGAACATATAGACCAGTCTTGTATAAGCTAGTGGCTTGAATATGTTAAGGTCTGTAGGCTAAGTATTTACCGCCTTAGGTCCGAAAGAAAGAGAGAAAAAAGTGGAGCTATGTAATGAGAGACACCTTACCTATTACAGGGTAATTGATCAGCAGATTGCGTTACTGCGAATGATCCCAGAAGAAGCCGGCTCTTCCCTCCGAGACAGGTACTTCGGAGACAAGGTCGGGCTTAGGTGTAGAAGGAACAGCATTTCGAACTTGGCCGCTTTCTTCATCTGTCAGAAGTAACAAGTTCAGCACCTACTCTATTTTTCCTCAATTTCGATACGGGTATTAACACCAGGAGGGCTGCATACGAATCGTGTAGTGCAACATAGCACTGGTCACCAAATGAGTATATGTTTTAGAATCGAAGTACACCGCGAAGATGCTGACAGAAAAAGTGAAGTCTGAAATCCATATAAATATTTAAAATTTTACTTCCTACTTCACTGAAAACACACTACAAATATCAATTGCAAATACTCTGAGTGACAACAATGGAAGTTCGTTGTTCGAAAATCACAAGAAATACATATGTGCTTTTTCTTGGCAAATCACGGAGTTATTTAATATTAAGTTATGCAGTTAATATAGTAGCCAAAACGAAAGAAATTTCAAGAGCCATGTTATCGTAAATACAGGCTATTGGTTTGTAAGAGACTAAACTTCTACGTTATACTTTGTAGTGTTGTAGATTCTAAAGAATAAAAAATTTTAAAGCTATAAAATATAGTTATGCTTGCTCTCTAATTTTCATTACTAGTGCCCAAACGAAGATCTACTAATCTACTATTAAGCGACACAGAATTTTAGGTTATGAAAAGCTGAGGGCGAGAATTTCTTTTCTTAATGCAATGTTTCAAATTACACTTGAAAAACAAGTTATTCTACTTAAAGTTTAATCACACAAATTCAGTTCTGAAAATAAAGTGTGAATAAACAAGGTATGAAACAAATTTATTGTAAAGATTCTTCGCAGATATATTCTTTAATGCCTCAAATATCAGATATATTTATCAAACCTTTGAAAAGAAAAAAAAACAGTTATATCGTGGGAATGCAACCAGGCCTAAAACTTGGTAGACCAGTGTTATGCAGTGCTCAACAGCCTGGTTAAAAAATAATTCTCATAAGAAAATATTCTTCATCACACAGACAAACCGGCCAATGATAGGTAGGGAAATTATAGTTGTTTATTCTGAGAATCATTTCCAGGAGCATAAATACACTGCCAGAGCAAAACACAGAGTTTTGTAAAGTTAAAATAATATGTAGTAAGTATTTAATTTAGAAATTATAGTTTTACATGAAATGTGTACAGTACGGTTCATCATGCACACAAAAGCTTATAAATCAGTTCAGTCTCCAATAGGATATGTGTTGCACAGACAACTTGCAGTGCTACCTACTGACGGTAATTACCAGAGCTGAATTAAACAAATGTTGAGGGACAAAGAATAAAATATTCTTACTAGTCAGTTATACAAACACTGGCTAACTGGTTTCAACATTTTGTTGTACCATGAAGAAATAAACATTTGACATTTTTAACATAATATTAATCGTAATTTAGAGTCCATCTCAATAGTATATTTTATTCATTACTTACTTACTAACTTACTTATTTACTGAACCCATGGAACAGAGTGCTTCTTGAGGAGCTAACCGATTCTCAACTACTCAAGGAATTCTCTGCATTTTATGCAACCCGAAGGCTCGTAACGGCCTTTACAAGATCCCACCACTTGTCCCTATCCTGCGCTAAATCATTTCAATCCACGCTCCCACATCCCACTTCCTGAAGATCCATCTTAATATTATCCTCCAATCTACGCTTGTTCTTTCCCTCGGGTTTCCTCACCAAACCCCTGTATGCACCTCTCCTTTCTCCCACACGTGCTGCATGCCCCGCCCATCTAATTCTTCTTAATTAGATCACACGAATAATATTTGATGAGGAGTACTACGTTCACAAATATATATATATATTAGTGAATGTTTACGGAGGTAATTAGGTATATTAAAAAATCGCCTGAGCCTTTGTATATTGTGATAATCCTCAACGAACTGTTGAATTACAGTAAATAAGTATTCCATTCCATAATGGCCAATGGTGCAAAGTTACGCCGTGCTGCAAGTTCGAAGTGAGTTGCATTAGCTGACGGTCATGTTGCGTTGTGCTTGCACCCAAAATAACAGACTAATTCCGTGGGGATTGTCTCACTTGGGAACTTCTTAGTCGATAAGCAAATCAAGCATTCGCCCTTCTGTGTGGGATTCAGTATATCCTACCCCAGACCACATACATAAGGTCCATATTATCCCACGCTACCTCTTTAACACCATGTCTATTTATTCCCCAGTTCACGTCAGCATCTCTCAAGAGGTCTCCTTCCTTCCGGTTTCCCGACAGAAAATCTTCACTCTGATCGCACAGTGCGTGCAGCATGTAATTCTCTCCTAATGGGTCTTGACTCAGTCACTATAACAATGCTTGTTAAAACAGTTTTAATAATCCACAGAGGGAACGAACAGACATATCACTTCTGTTCGTAACTTCTTATATTCTTCTCTAATGCGGGATATTTGCATTTTCTTTTGCGTGGTTACTGAGGCGGGAGAAGTGTAGGGGACTTTAATCTGAGCGTACTTTGGAATAACGCCTTGTTTGAGACACTTCTGTCGTAATTATTCCACAGCACGACATTTAAACGCATCCACATTTTGATTTTGTAATCCCAGTGGTGTACAGCCACACGGCACACAATGATGATTATACCAAAAGAACCGAACATCCAAGACAATTACATTACGGTTTCTTCACCCATAGAACCAGCACACAATCTGGACCATCAAGACATGCTAAGCCAGCATTTCAACAATACCGTCGGCCATGCTTTTCCTCACAAAGAGTTGTGCCGCCACATAGGTCAGTTACATATGACTAATTCGGAATTTTTCCCCCTTAGGCCAAGGTCCTCTGAACAGCAGATCGGCTCATGAATAAATAAAAGTCGACTTATTGTTACTTTGGGTGCACATTGAATTGCATCATCAACGTCTATATGACTGCACCCACATAAAGATTCAATTTATAGTGGCTTTAGTGTAAGAGTTTCATCTAAAATTAATACAACAAAACAAGAGGCCTTATATGTTGCTACTGACATGTACGTCACGGCAGCAATTCAACAGGCTACTGTTAGATAACACCCCGAGTATATCTTCTTGTAGTTCATGGCCATTTTCCGATATGAGAGGTTCGGCGGAATTTATAAGCAAAATCTTTAACAATGGGCAATTTGCTACGCGTGGATTACAGCTAGAGCTGAAGCTATTTACAGCTATCACAGACCTATGTAAGCTTTGTTGTATCAGACACGTGTGGAATATACCATTCATAAATATGAGAAGTAAAAACGAAAAACTAGGCTCAAAATTATAAAAACTTGGTTAAAGACGTTAAAGAACAAAACGGAATAGAGTTTTTATACTAACCAAAACAAAACGCTATCCGACACGAAGTTTTCCCCAAACAAATCCCGAAATTTAAAAGGCACTCCTCTTTCTTCATACAGAGTAAGGTAAGTACCCGTTTTGCACATGGAATATTCATGCTTTCATTATCAGTATAGTAACATATATTTTTACCCTACAAGGGAATTAAAACATAGGCAATCTGATACAGTTTAAAATAAAGATATTAAGAAAGAGGGTGCGAATCTTATTCGAATCCCACATTTTTGCCTCAGTACTTGCACATAGCTGTGACAGCTTCGGCTACCATACACACTGGCAACAGTGGGCAGCAAATATTCGTGCCATCTTAATGTAATAAGAACCAACAGGATGCTATTTGCTTTCAGTTTATTTGACGATGTGTCATGTTTTTATGTTGGCTGGCTGCTAGCAGGCAGGATGCTGCTAGCAGCCAGCCAACACAAACACATGATACATACCAATTGCTGTATATACGGACTAGTACCTCCTGATGATGAGCAGTAAACCTGCTCGAAACATGTAGAGGTTAATCGTCAAATAAACTGAAAGTAAATAGTGCATCCTGTTGGTTCTTATTAAACTAATAATTCACGATGCATGTTTCACAAAACATTAAATTCTTGCCACTGTGCATGTTCTGTATCACGTGTGGGGTGAGAAAGAGGAAATTTAAACTATTATCTGCTGGCTAGAAAATTGTATGCTATATAATTTTAAGGACCTTTGATCGACCATCTCAATACATATTTTCGTGGATTTACTCTGCCTTCATGGAAATGTTCAAATTGTTCCCACGTTTCTGTGTATTAGTGCATGCCTTTTAACCAACCCTTCGGATTTATTTCACAAATATTAAATCCCCAGATGTGGAAGTCAGAAATTTGCATTTCACCACTATAAATTTCACCAACATTTATATATACAACAGTCCCGCGACCCTTATTTCAACCCACTACTACTAACCATTCTTACTTCTTCACCTTCTTACTAATCTTAGACGGAGGAAACTTCTAAAAATGTTACGTTGTTTCTGCCCACGAAAATAAATGTCAATCACTCTTTCCATAACTTCCCCATTCCATCTGCTCTTCTATTGTTGCCTTATCCCCTCCTCCCTTTCTGTCTTTTCAGGCTCTTTCTACCCTACAGTATGAAACGCTATGAAAATGTACGCAGTTACATATGTAATTGTTGTGTGTTAGAGACCGAGATTAACTGATGGCATTATTTGGGCGTGGTGTGGGTCTAAGGATTGGCAGTATCTTAATTTCTTGTTCTATTCAATATGTATTTATCTGTTTTATTCATAACTAAAACAATATGTACCACAGTCTGAGTACACTGAAAGATTGGTCTTTGCTACAGGCACAGAAACTCACAAGGAAGATATCTCACTTTAGAGATAAATTAATTATCTGGAGCCCCTGTGGAAGGCTAGACTCTTACTTCCTAAATACACAGATAACGCTAGTTTCATTATACACCGAAGTGTAGCCTACTATATGATACATGTAGTGACTGGCTAGCCAGGTACATGTTACTACCTTACGTGGAGCCGATCAATTTCCGTTGCCATTATTACTGTTATTATTATTATTATTATTTCTTAGTGCTGCTACTGCTACTATCATAATAAATATGGCATGTCCCTTGTGTCGTATCGGTGAGTAATGCGTACAAAGTTTTATTTCGAAATAAAACCTGGAAAAACTTAGGAGTGAGTTGGAGAAAAAAAAAGTGGTACTGAAAGTTCGAGTGAAATAAAAAACACCCTTAACCAGTTGCGTTTTCAAGGAGCTTGACTCTAGAAGGTACGTAGCCTTGCGCTACATCGGCCAACTACTGCAAAACAGATTACGTTATTAGTGGATGCCTTATCGGATTTTGAAGGCAGGGCAGAAACAAATTGCTTCTTCCGCCAAATAAGACCGTAAAATATTTTATTCCGACATGAATATAATTGAAATATCTCATCAATGCCAGGTTCAGTTGAGGTTTCTCTTTCATTTAACTGTCACCTGAGGACAACAATAACCTGAGGAAGAACGGCTCAATCAGACATGGTGGAACTAATCCGTTAGACAAACCGCTACATACGGCTTTCCCACCGCCTCACATGTACATGTCCTGGACCCTTCCTTCGGAACCTAGGCCTGAAGAAAAGAATTTACACTCCAAAGGAATCTAACAAAGTTACATACTGACACAAATCTCCCCTCTAATTTCATGGTCAGCTTTGTGTGTGGCTTTGCTGCACGATAGTTCAATCTGTCAGCTGTTGCAGATTATGGCTTTTGGAGTCGGTATAGTGACTGGGACAGGGGCCGAATGGCTGAGGAACTGAGGTTCATCTCCTGGCAAGAGCTAGGCTTTTTCTCATCTCCACTCCGTCCAGAGAAGTTCTTTGCACGCCCAACCTCATATTGAATAGTTAACGGCGTCTTTTCCGCCGTACGTAAATCGGCTGGAGCTAAAGCTCTTTAATAACCATCAATTGCTTTCGCGATGAAGAATGCGTGCAGATTCAATTACATTATTACATATACATATACACACATATACAGGATGCAGTATTTAATTACGTGTAGATAAATTTACTACTACTACTACTACTACTACTGATATTACTACTTACTACTACTTCTACTATTACTACTACTACTACTACTACTAATATCACTGCTACCATATACCACAAATGGCAGGTAATAGAGAAAATTTAGTGTGTGATAGAATTCAAGGACTCTTTCAAACTTTTTAAAATTATTCATTCTCGTGCTGCAGAGAGACAGTGTTTGAGTGGAATTACTGCTTGTGGTGGAATTTCTAGCCATCTCCCAGACAACAGATAAATGAATAGGTAAGCAGCGTTGGTGGGGTAATAGTAACGTATAAAACTCCAGTTAGTCTACTCGGAGAAATACTTTTTCTGTTACCACTTCGTCCACTACATTCTTCACGTAGATCTAAGCAGCCAGCCGTGGTAATGGTCCGCAAGAATCGCCTGAACAATGCTACAGCAAATTTCAAACTGACATGAATGACAAATATGATCTGTGGAACTGTAACACCTTCGGCGAGACGATTTTAATTAGTGTGTTTGCTGCGTATACTAACAGCTTCAGCATGCAGAAACTCTGTCGCAATAAACAGCAATTATTTTCGTAAGTATCACTGACTGACTGTCCTTTGCACGTGAGGTGGACACTCTGCTCTGTGAGGTAGAAATTCGATTTGTATATGTCGATCGCGGGCCAGTACCCGTGAGAATTAGGGTGACATACTGGCACGGTAAATGCTTCTCTCCAACTACTCGCCTTAAAAATAATCATCGGATAAGGATAAGTGGGCTAAGACTGGAAACCTTCAAACAAGGCAATGCTCGGGGCCTTCGCTCTTCTGGGGTGTTACGCACCGTTGGCTGGTGGTTAGTTACGACGTTTCGGGACGGCTTCTTCGTCCCATCTTCATGGATGAAACAGTCCACTTTCGAAGGTCATTGTAATCAGTCCAGTCTTCGACTGCTTGTCCTTTGAAGATGAAACCGAGAAACCGTCCCGAAATGTCGGTAACTAGCTACCAACAAACGCTGGGTAACATTCCAGAAGACAGAAGGCCTCAACCGCACCGCGGCAGAATCCCGAAATCTCCAAAATCATGCCCTTTCGAATATTGGGGAAAACTGGACTGAGAAGTATTTTACAGTCTTTCATATTCAAGCTCAGAATGTGAAACCCCTCCTCAGATTGGTTTCCTTTCTCAAGGAGTGGAATCCAATTACCGGAATATTGACCCAGAGGCTCTCAGTTCGTCGGCGTATGTAATCTTTCATTGAGAAATGCCTGAATACTAACACAATAAAAATGAATATGACAAGCCTGTGGTTTCGTCAGTCTCTAGAATTTCACTAAAGATTTAAGGTACAATACTGCAATGACCTCTTCATGTATTCACTTCCTAGTAAAGTTACTAACAGCAAGCTTCAGTACGGGTATGAGTGACACACGTCAATCTGCAGAAGTTCAAATATCGCATATCGCTGTGTACAATTACGTGGACCCAAGGACGTTATGAAGCAGGGGTGATTATAGAGTAAATTTCACCACAGAACAGACCATGAAGGCCAGCACAGGAGAGTATAGGTATAGCTCTACTCTTCCTTTAACTTCAGTGCTAGGTGGGGTGGGGTTCAACGCCACGTCCCGGTCGCTTTTCCCGAGGGAAAGAGGCACGATGCCCATTGTACATGAGGCTGAGTGGGCCCCAGTTCCATTCTGGATGGGTGCGGAAAATCTCGCCCCACTGGGATTCGATCCCAAGACCGTCCAGCCCGTAGCGAGTGGCTATATGGACTGTGGTCTCCCGGCCCAAGCTGGAAGGTTTACACGCAACTTAAACAAAGGAAGCATGGCACATAGAGAGAGAATATTGCAGGGAAACTCAGTCACTTTCGAAATAAAAGCGCAGATGGGACACCTCAGTCGAGGAGTGACCATTTGAAGACGCTGATAGTCGTTCGGGTAGTCACGAAATTCACAGCTTTTTATGAAACCAGGACGTTTATTACTGTGTCCAAAAAATCACATCACTGAATGTTATTCTGAGCCAGAACAGCAATCTCACGCCATTATTGCGACACATTTCACTATTACCCACTCATATCCGCCCTTTCTGACCACGTTTATAATAATTTACCATTTCCCCAAACACGCTGCGTACTAATCTCATTCCCCTTCATGTGATCAACTTTATTTCACGAGACGAAAAACTTTAACACTTATGGCTGAAGGTGCTGACGATGTGAGTGGAAAAGCTATGAAACAAATTCAGAATTAAATTCTGTAATAGTAAATTTACAGTTTCTTCTAGTCTTTTCACACGGATTAACCATACAAAGCACAATGGGCAATCTATGTAAAAGGTAAATTTCTTCCCAAAGCACGTAATGCACGCACAGACAGGGGGTAGCTGTACTCTCACATAACCTGGGGGTTAGATGGGGGTGGGTGATCAACGTCACTTCCCGGCCGACTCGCACTATGACTGTACACTTAGTGTCTCAGTAATTAACCAACTTGATGCACAAAATTTTTGTTTTAAAATAAGTTTATTTCATGCCTCTACATGTTTATAAACTTATTGCAAAACAAAAATTTTGTGCATCAAGTTGGTTAATTACTGAGACAAATATACTGAGATGTACGGTCAGCAAAACGTCAAAATTTGTAGACTTACTGTCTATCATAGGGAGCGTTAGAATGTAAATAAACTATGTTGTTATTTCTATAATCGGTTCTGAAGTGTAATCTGTTATTGGCAGAGTTTAGGTTCATTGCACAGAGAGAGAGAGTAGCTATTATTTTGTCATAGTTAGCAACATTTATGTATCTAGATACAATGTTATTTTGTATTTTTAGATTCGTAGATTTACATTTATTGTTGGTAAACAGATGGCTACCTGAGTTTAACGTCGGTAGAAGCGTCTGTTTTGCAGGGAATTCCAGCCAACCTTTTTTTTCCGGGATTTTCGAGTAGGACAGTTTTTATGTAAATTTTCTTAGAAACCAGAACCAAATTAGCAGTCCAATTAGAAATCGGAATTTCAAACGTTCAAAATTTTGAAATATGATGCCTCGGACGATTTTATAAGTAGCCAATCAAAAAACTAGTTGTTCTTACTAGATTGTTATGTAGGGAATTTTAAACGACGCACAGCTTGGCAATGCTAACTCATTGACAGTTCATTTATATGCAATTCAGATGTGTTCCAGATCGCTACGAAACGTTCATACTTAAGACGGAAGTGTAAGAAAATCCAAAGGCAAGCTAGCCCGTTTCTTATCGCGCAGTGTACTGAGTCGTCTGTTAGTCACTTTAGGCATTTCTTACGGTACACAAAGAAATCTACGACGCATATGGTGAAACAGGCTAAGTTTTTGAACTGGTACCTTCTTTGGGGTGCTTGATGAAGATACAGACACCACATTCGTTCTGTTTGACGATGAAAATTGGTTTCCACATAAGGGATAAATAAAATCTCAGAACAAAATATTTCCCATATTAATCTAACAAATAACATTACAGGACTTTAAGGCAGGTATCTGGTGTACTATGTTTGCAACTAGGGTAACTGAACCAAATTTTTTCTGAGTAAATAAATTTAAACGAATATTTTACATAAAATCAGACACCATTTTTGACCACCTTGTTGATTACGTGAAAATCTTTGCCTTTTTTTCGTCCAGAAATTTCAAGAACTCAGGGCGTTCTTCAATGCGTGTGTTTCGGTGCCAGAATAACAAGCAAGGGGACTTGGGCCTTCTCGTTCGCCATACCTGAACCAGTAAGTTTTTTTTTGTGTGTGCGGCTTGTTAAAGTGCATATGATTATTAACAATCCTCGCACTGATAAATATCAGGGGGGGGGGACTTCAGTATCATCGGCAGAACGTCGACATGAACTGAACAAGGAGTTTGTCATATGTGCGAGCCTGCGGAAACAATTTCGAGTACATTCTTTAACTGTGGTAAGTGCGAGCTTAGTGTCAACTGCACACACGGAAATGAAATATTCAAGCACTGTCTTTAAACAAAATATTTACAGTCACGATCTCAAATGCCATACAGTGAAATACAATGAGCTGAAAAGAACCCGTAGAAAATTGTAACAGCCGCAACCGCGGTTCTTCCTGTCTCCAAGCTAACCATCCTGATGAATAAAAACCAGTATTTGTCAGCAAATAAGGACGCTGCATTATATCACTGAAGAGAAATAACCTATTGGTCTTCATGGATGAAGAATCCAAAACGGATTGGCTTCTTGGCCCTTCAAGATGGGGCCGATAAGTTGTCCCGAAATGTTGGTAAGGAATAACCGCTACACGCTTCTTAGTATCCCAGAAGAGCCCAGATCTCGAGAGTAAGTTTTTTTGCTGTATGGCAGAAAGTGAACATTTAGATTTTCATCCTTCCTCGAAAGAAAAATATTATACTCCAGTACCAGCATAATGTGAGTGCGTGTGTGCCTTCATGTGCTAAACTTCAATTTTCGAACCAACTGCCTCATCTTCACGAAAATTGGTATGAGTTAGTCGCCTATTATTTAAGGATAAACCATGGCCGTAATTTGTAATTTTCTACAACCAGTTTACTGGCGGACGTGCAAGTTTGTAAGGCGGAAGCGAAATTAGCTCCACTTGTTTCTAGGTCCTGAAATGGTGTGAAGACATGTGATGATTTGTTAAGGTAATATTTTTGTAAAATATGGAATAATAAGATGCAGGCCTTTGGAATGTTTCCTTTAGGATGGTTATGTGAAAAATAGCTGATGAAGAATTGGAGCCAGGCAAGTGAAATTTCTTATGGGCAAGAGAGCAAACCTGCCTTTGTACAGTGCGTATAAATGAGCCCACTATTTGCAAACCAAAAATTAGAAACATGGCGACGTTAGACTAGGTTGTATCCGAAAAGTTTAAGGTAGTCCTACACAAAATGCGTAATCGTAGTAATTAACCAACTTAATGCACAAATTCTTGTTTTATAACAAGTTTATTATATGCCTCTAAACGTTTCAAGCACTATGTGCTTGTCATCAGGAGGTCAAAATTATATTATACAGCACAGGTGCACGGGGCGGCCACCTACAGAGTGTGACCATACCAGATGCTGTATAATACAATTTTGACCTCCTGTCAATGAGCACATAGTGCTCGAAACATGTAGAGGCATATAATAAACTTATTATAAAATAGAATTTGTGCATTAAGTTGATTAATTACTAAGATTATACTGAGATGCACGGTCAGTAAACATCAAAATTCGGCTCGAAACTCCTAGTTATATAGGCATAGACCTGATATTTACGAATGTGGTTCTTCGAAGGGTAAAAATATTGGATTTAAAGGGTCTTCAGCTGTTTCTAGAAATCTTTCTGAAGTTAGTACATTAACCCTTAACCCGCTAACGCGGAAAATATGGTGAGCTCCTAATAATGCCAGCAGATGGCAGATGACATTTAACTCGGCGTTTAAAGGGTTAATATTAACGGTAGATTTGCCAATAACTTGGAACAAGAAAGCTACATAGGCCCTTCTTCTCCTGTATATGATGAGATATTCTAAATTAGAAGCAGGGACCTATTGTTATGTTCAGTTCCTAGTGTGGGTGGTATCATTTTCTATCAGCTTTTTCCTCCAGTATTTCACCGCATTACCCGTTGACTTGATTACAGTGATGATACGAAATATCGCCTTCTGATGACACACCGGTCACGCTGATGCTGTTATTAGTGCGATCAACGAAGACCGCACTAGAAGCGGGAATGGTGGGGGCGATGTTTAAAGCTAACCATGTCACGAACAAAGATTCTGATTGATTGCCAGCCTAGAGCCACCTTACCTAGTCGAAAGGAATATTTTCTGCGAATTTGTGCCATCAACCTGGAAGGTGGCGTCTATGTTTTCGTCCGAATCTTCGGTAAATATCTGCTAGAATACACGGCCTTACACACCAAAAGATCGCAGTAAAAATAAAAATTTCTTCCGACATACTAGGGGAGGTAAACGAGATTTGCCTCACAGTGTCGTTTCTGAGGATTCAGGTATCCTGAGATGTGAGGTCAAGAGCGTCAAGTGTTCCAACTTTTCTTGCGGGACCACTTGAGCATGGAGAAGAAGACATTCCGTTCACTCCAGAAGTTGGAAACCACTCACTGAGAGACACAGCGTCATATCCAACAACCATCCACCCACAGACACAGCGTCATATCCAACAACCATCCACCAACACACAGCGTAATTTCCAACAACCATGCACCCACAGACAGCGTCATTTTCAACAACCACCCACCCAGAGACACAGAGTCATATCTCACACCCACTTACCCACAGACACAGCACCATGTCCCAGAACCACGCACCCAGAGACACAATGTTACATCCCAGTACCATTCACCCACAGACACAATGTCACATCACAGAACCACTCACCCACAGACACAATGTAACATCACAGAAACACTCACCCACAGACACAATGTCACATCCTAGATCCACTCACCCACAAACACAATGTCACATCACAGAACCACTCACCCACAGACACAATGTCATATCCCAGAACCACTCACCCAGGACACAATGTCATATCCCAGAACCACTCACCCACAGACACAATGTCACATTCCAGAACCACTCACCCAAAGACACATTTCAGAACCACTCACCCGGAGACACAATGTCACATCCCAGAACAACTCACCCACAGACACGTCATATCCCAGAACCAGTCACCCACAGACACAATGTCACACCCCAGAACCACTGACTCAAGACACAATGTCACATCCTACATGCACTCACCACAGACACAATGTCACATCCCAGTACCACTCACCCACAGACACAATGTCACATCCCAGAACCACTCACCCAGGACACAATGCCATATCCCAGAACCACTCACCCCCAGACACAACGTCATATCCCAGAACCACTCACCCACAGACACAATGTCACATCCCAGAAGCACTCACCCACAGACACAACGTCACATCCCAGAACCACTGACCCACAGACACAACGTCATATCCCACAGCCACTCACCCACAGGCACAATGTCACATCCCAGAACCACTCATCCACAAACACAATGTCATATCCCAGAACCACTGACCCACAGACACAATGTCACATCTTATATCCACTCACCCACAG
>Ga0123353_10006781_pt1 | contig 15346 bp, 11 predicted proteins | sample TergutLab28metaG_3_FD_92763 | JGI IMG/M metagenome (GOLD analysis project Ga0123353, IMG submission 92763) | Labiotermes labralis P3 segment gut microbial communities from Petit-Saut dam, French Guiana - Lab288 P3 | ecosystem: Host-associated > Arthropoda: Insects > Digestive system > Gut ... | reverse complement strand
GTGACAGGGAAGACATACAAGAATGGTAAGAGGTGGAAGGTTGCGACCACAGAACAACTCCTCGGCATGATGGAACGTAAAAAGAACAATACTACGAAGAATCACCTATACATTCCATTACCCGAACCTGTACAGTATCAAGGCGGTGAAAGGGATAGAAGCATAACCCCCTACACAATGGGTTTGATATTAGGCAACGGAAACATCACAGGTAAGAGCGTATCTATATCTCATGGTGATGAGGCAATCAAAGATTATCTTATACATGAGCATGAATGCGGTTCGATAAAATACGATTACGGCGCATGGACTGTAAGCATGATGGGACTCCAACCGTATCTTAAAAAGTATGGGCTGATGGGGAAATACAGTTATGAGAAATTTATACCCGATGAGTATAAATTCCTCGACGCAGAAGGCAGATGGGAACTCCTACGCGGACTGATGGACACGGATGGAACTTGTGATAAAGGCGGCCATCCTTCATACAGCACTACCTCAGAACAATTAGCCAAAGACGTTCAGTGGCTCGTGAGGTCACTTGGAGGCAAATGCACAATATCTGAGTATGCAGACCCCGTATACTATCACCACGGGGAGAAAAGGCATGGTAGAAAAGCGTACAACCTATATATTCGATTCAAAGATGTATCAATACCGATATTCAAACTCAAACGAAAGCAGGAACGCATGACAGAGTGGAATGGCGGTCTCGGAGAGATGCACCTTCAGATAACATCAATCGAGAAGGCAGAGGATGACTACGGATATTGTATACAGGTCGATGACCCCGCATCACTATTCTTAGTAGAGGATTTCATAGTCACGCACAACAGCCATGCCGTATGTGACCACCTATGCGAGAAGATGCTCTCAGAGACAGGGAAGGGGTTTGTCATAGCACGTAAGTCAATGACAGACCTAAGAAAGACAGTGTACATGAGAGGTAATCCGTCAATCATAAGAACGCTGAAGAATTGGAAGTATGACGACTTCTATCTCAACCGTTCAGAGAACTACATGAGAATCAACGGCAACGATGTATTCTTCACAGGAGTCGAAGACCCTGACTCTCTCAGGTCAATGAACGTTAATTACGCATGGTTTGAGGAAGTGACTGATTTCGACTGGGAGGATTTCTTAGAGATAGAGAACAGAACTCGCGCACCGAACACCGACGGACTGAGCAATCACATATACATGTCAAGCAACCCGTCTAAGTCATGGCATTGGAGCGTACAGCACTTCTACCTCAACCCATTGGAGAAATATCAGCAGAACTGCATATATCACATATCGTCGCCATTACACAACCCCTTCCTGCCTAAGAGTGCGATTGAAGACCTGAAACGTCAGGCATACTACGATGCGAACCTATACAGAGTGAACATCCTCGGCGAGCCAGGATTACCCGAAGGATTGGTGTACACACACATAGAGCAGTTACCTGAAGAGATGTGGGATGAACAGATATGGCATATCCCCCCTGTCTATGGGTTAGACTTCGGTGTCAATCACCCCATGGCTGTATCCGAATGCAGAAAATATAAAAACGTTTGGTATGTAAGACAGCGATTTTTCGCACGTGACCAATTGAACTATGACCTGCTTAAGTTCTTCCAGAAGAGCAATGAGAAGTGGAAGGAACATGTGAAACCTAAGCGGTCATTGTGCGACACTGAGCAGGAATACATAGATGCTATGGATTTATGGGAGGCGTGTAAGTTCATTCCGAACCTTCAGGATTATAAGGAATACGGATACGACAGCTCAAGAGACCTCATACCTTTCAACTTCGATACCACGTCAAGATATTGGTGTGACCATCAACCTGACTTCTACCGTCCGTTAATGAACGCAGGTCATGGTTACGTTCGGAAGGCTAATAAGAGCAATGTACTCGCAGGAATAATGACTGTCAAGAAGTACCGCATTATCATATCGTCACAGTCATCGGAGGGATTACAGCAGTTCGGTCAATACTCATGGATAAAGAAAAGAGGGGATGTGACACAGAGAGATGAGCCTGAGAAGATTGAGGATGATTTTCCAGATTGCGTTCGCTACGCCATACACAGTGAAGAAACATACAAGGCAACGGGAGGCGGTTTCCTCGGTTCAACATCGACGCAACCTAATTCACAATTAAAGACACCGCCTAAGACAACACGCTCAAAAGCAGTGTACATCCCTACTGCTCAAAATAGGAACGACCCCTATGACGGATGGTGAGTATATATACTGATTAAGGGTATATATAAACCTAATTATAAATAAGGATAATTGCATACAATGGCTATGGTGAAGAGTACACGGTCATCCGCTTCGGTCTCACCCGTCAAGTCAGGCGTGAGCATGGGCGTGATAAAGTTCCATGACCCTCTCGGTATTAAAGACGAATTAAAGAAGGTCAATCGCGGAATGTCTGAGAGTTCAGCGGTATCCGCAATAAGCACAAGACCGCCGAACATGTACTATCGCCTGAATAATTACTCATGGTGGAATGTGTATGCAATGATGGACTTCCTTGAAAGGGAAGTGAGCATCATGTCAACGCTCATTCATCGTTCATCGACAGAGATTGTCAAATACGGCATTGATTGGCAGGAACGTTTCAAAAAGAAATGTATGAAGTGCGATGCAGAATATCAACAGCAGATGACAGTGTGCCGTGAATGCGGTTCGACGAGGCTTCGCAATCCAGAGGAAAAACAGAAGAATTACTTCGTGAATGCTCACGGACGCTCATTCCTCAATGAAGCCAATAACAACGGTCAGACGCTGAAAGCAGTAGTTAAAACATACGTGGAGATGCAGTACAAGTACAATGAAGCAGGTGTGATAAGAGTTTCAGCAGACACACTCGACCCGAACGATTACAGCATCGAAGCATCACGTACACTTGAGTTCATAGCAATCGACCCTAAGTTCAGGCGTATGCTCTACGACGAAACGGGAGAGATGGGAAAGATGTACTGCTTCACAGCAGACAACAGAAGACAACTCATTCCGATAGATGACAACCTGTTCACAGGATACACTGCAGACGGTAAGGCGTTATACCCTGCGTTCTGGGGAATAGGCGAATCACACGGCGGAACACAGAACGTTCAGTATTACACGAAGGATGAGATGTTCGCTGACCACTGGTTTGGTCAGACGCTTACATACGGTATGCCTGTATGGATGAGCATTCTCGATGACCTGTACGCATATCACTTCATTGAGAAGCATGACCTGAAAAGGTTCGCATACGGTTACGCTCGCGGTCTATTGGTATTACCTGGATTTGACGGAGGTGACATACAGGACGTTGCGGACGGCATCCATCAGACGCTCGCTGTCAATGATAACAGCATTCCGATAATAGGAATACCTCGTCAGATTGAGAACACAGCGAAGCTGGAAGTACAGTTCGTACAAATGGGCACGGACAACGCTGAAAGCACGTTAAGAATCAAGCAGGATATACGAGAGAGGTTACAGGCACACGTAGGAACACCTAACCTCATGGCAGGGGATACAACTGCGTCAGGCGGAATGAACAACGAATCACAGCAACTCACAATGTACGACAGGTATCTCGTGGACAAATACGACTTCACCGATGACCTGTTGGACTGGGTGATATTATGGTTCCCTATGATAACGGATTGGCAACTCAGAGTAATGCGTCCGTTCAAATCAGACTCAGAGATGCGTGAGAGAGAAGGACGCAGGAGAGAAGCATCGGAGATGAAGAATCTCGGTTACGGTTCGACGGAATGGATTAACGGAGAGTTCACGTTCCCGAACAAACCTAATGAAGCAGGTATGACAGGCGGAATGAGAGGCGGTGGTCTCCCTTTAATGTAGGGGGTGGAACCCCCGATGACATCGGAGATACAACCGAGGAAGCCGATGATGATTTCCTTGAGGACAATGAGGAAGTTATAGAAAAAAGCTTAAATATTTCCAAGTGGAGAGGCAGAGGCGGTAGGGGATGGGCATTAAGTCAATACGGCGAGAACTTAATGATGAGCCGTAATGCTTATGACATGGTGCAGGACGGAGCAGTACCGCTGGACGTATGGAACGGTATGAGTGATGCTGAGAAACTCGCTCAAATCAAGGAAGCATATTCTATACAATCATCATCCTATGATGAAGCGATAGATTACTTCCCGTTAGATGAACTCATGGACTTTATGGTAGAGCAACCTCATCACATACAAGTGCCGTGGTGGATGGATGAAGGATATGAGACCGAAAAAGACATGCTCAATCAAATCAAGGAAGGCAGTATAGTGGGATTACAGGAAGACATAGCGAATCCTCGAAACGCAGGCATGTCGTTCGATGATGATGAAGAATACAACGAATGGATAGCGGAGCAGAACGAACGCATTAAAGAGATAAGTTCATGGCGATACCTCGATGATGTTGATTATGATACTTTAGTAACCTATGGAAAGAATTACGAAGAGGAACTGCGCACAGTATGGGAGGACTTCATCGTATTCGACAGTGAACGCTTCGATAGGGATGTCAAACCTTGGTATGAGCAGGGACAAGCAATGCAGAACATCGGATGGCATCAGGCGTTTGAAGATTATCGCGAAAGACGAAAGGCGAACTTTTTCAAATGTTCATGCGAATGCAATGACGGACGCATTCATAAGAACGGCACACGTCAATACCTGAAAACGTTCAGCGATGAAGCATACCTAAAATATCTTCACAAAGACTCATTCGGATTCTTAAGACACAACGCAGATGAGATACTCGAAGTTCTCACGGTAGGACGTGACGTAGCCGATTATTTCAAGACATGCTCAATACAGCAGGTCAAAGAGATATACATAGGAATCATAGAAACGATACAGCAGGGCAGATGGTCAGTCAAAGAGGTACGTGACGCGGTGAGCAATGCTAATCCGAATCTCACCGATTACGAAGTGTCACGTATCGTTCAGACAGAATTACAGCGCATTCTCTTATATGCACGTGAGCAACTGGCAATACGTAATCAGAAGGCTGATGCACGTTATCAATGGGTCGGACCTCTCGACGACAGAACGACCCCGTTATGTCGGTTCATGCAGACAGGGGAACTCAGAGGCGAATACAGATACATGGGAGGAACATACAACCTTGAATCATTGCGTGACCAACTTCCCGAATGGAGAGATGACGGATGGCTACTCCCCGAACTTAAAGAGATATTGAGAGAAGTATGGGCAGTGTTCAATGCGGTAGGTCTGATAACTACTCCGATGGTGGGAGAATGGATAGCACATATCAATTGCAGACACAGTTTCCAAGTTGTATCGAATATACTCATAGAGGAAGGACTCATAGAAGAATACGAAATCCCTGATATGATTGACTCATACGTGACCAATGAAGATAACCTGATGAACACGATGATGACATTATCAGGCTATGAATCAATACCTATAACAGCGGTCACGGGAATAGAGGAAGGTGTTGCCTTCACATCAGGGAACAACTTAAGACCGATAATATATGCACCGACAGACGAATACGAAAGCCCGATAACGTTCGTGTTCCGTTCAGTGAATGAACGTCAGGCATCAGAATGGGCGAGGTTAATCCTGCAACTTAGGGACAGCGACGTTGACGATGTTTCGATAATTTGGTTACTCCAAGACGAAAGCGGAATGAACGACGATGAGATAGATTACATATTCGCACATGCCGAAACCGTCTATGCAATGAGCGACGGACTCGATTGGGCAGAGTAATCAATATATACTAATTAATGCCATACACTTATTGTAGGGTCTAAAGCATCCATTGACAACCCTACGAGACCATGATGGGGAAAGGAACGACCAGTCCCGTTCCCCAGAGGAGAGGGGAAAAACGAAGAGTGCATCCGTAGTTTTATCACCCCCCCTCTCCTCGAAATGGTTTGACACTCAGATGGGAACCCGTAGGGAGCAAGGGATACGGGAGAGACGCATCGTGTCACGATGTAAAACATGGCTATGGCGGTAAAAGGCGCGGTTGCCTCTGCGGAAATAGCGAAAGGAACACGCTTAACATAACGCGCTCCGCCAATCACAATCCTCCCCTCTCCGTAAGTTCACGGAACATCGGGATAACCGCACAAGGAGGGGATAGTGGCGGACGAGCTTCACGTGGTAGCTCGAATAAATACCACTTAGTCCGTGCCTGGCTAAAATTGGCACACAAGAGGGGGAGTTTAGCGCATTGCATGGCTCTACTCCTCCTCACCATCCCCATGGGGTCGAAGGCGTGGTGTATGGAGGGTTTGGCAGGTATGATTCCCTCCAACAGTCCACGGGCGGACAGAGAGAACCATTATCAGCCGTGAAACTCGGATAGACTCATACCTTTTTAAATCATAATTACGATTAAGGGACATGGTACAGTACCGATGGCGCATCGAGATAGACCCCGAATCTCTCAAGGAGTTCGTGGAGTCTCAGAATAAGCACCAATCAGTACAGTTCGGTTACAAGGTAGACCATGCCGTATACGTCAATTACGGGACAGGGCCTCAAGGCAGGTTCCATTCCAAATATCTCAAGAAACCCTCGCCCGAAGTGTTCAGAGCGATAGATGAATGGGCAAGGAAAAAACTCAGCATGTACGATGAAAAGGAGCGTAAGAGGTTCGTTTACCTATTAGTGCGTAAGATATGGGAGCATGGTATGACACCGCAACCCTTCTGGACGGTGGCATGGAATATGTTGAGTGCGAATCTCCAAAGGTTATACGATAGAGGGTATTCGCTTGAGGACATAGGCAATGAGATGAAGAGCCTATCTAACAATCAAATAATGTCAATGGGCATTCCATACGACGGTAAGATTCAAGGGTCATGGTATGGTCCCGATGTAATATCAAAAGAAGATGCGGAGAATCAACCGACGCAGGATGTCCGTTCACTCGCCGAACAAGTGGTAAGAGGTTGGTAATCTACCCGAATAAGTATATATACTAATTAGGCGATGTACTTAACATGAAACAAATAACAAAAGAGGGATTTCGTGCGAAGTACAATCAAAGCGGTCCCAACGTAACGAAAATATACAAAACGCTGAAAGGATGTGTCAAGGGCATAAAGGACTCTAATGTTCATCTCGACGATTACAGGTTAATCATAATACGGCACTCATGGGTAGAGGGCACTGTGGAAGGACACGACGTATGTCCGAAGAGCGAAATCATCCCATATGCGGAATGGTCAAAGATGTGATTGAATGGATAGTATACAAGTTGTATCGGTGATATTGCTGTGCGCAATGAATATCTTCTGGATACTCATGTGGCATTCATCGGAGAGAAAGAGACTAAACCTCAGATACCTCTTGTACAAGTTATGTCTTGGTGAAGCGAAGATAGTGAAGGGCGAAGTGGAATGCAATTGTGATAAGTGCAGGAAGAAGCGTGAGGAGTCTCCGTGAATCAAGCACGACGCAATGTTGAATCCGTCATCCGTGAGACGTACAATCAAGGTCAGACGTTCACGTCCGTAGACATCTATCGGAGATATATGGCGTTGTACGGAGGTAGAAATTCAGAGCTTACGATGGCACAAGTAAGAAGCATCATACGAGGCATCACATGGATAGAGAACACGGGTCAGTATAACAGGAACCATAACATGTACGTGAGGGTGGAATAATGGCATCAGGACAGCGAGTAATAATAGGCAACGCATTGGACGTTCTCAAGACGCTCCCCGAAGAATCAATTGACTGCGTCGTAACATCTCCCCCCTATTTTAATCTCCGTTCATACGGAACAGACCCCGTGACATGGGACGATGGTCAAGTATGTGAACTCGGAAGAGAAGAACATTACGATGACTATATCAGACATCTATGCGACATATTCGACGAAGTGAAACGTGTGCTGAAACCGACAGGCACACTGTTCGTCAATCTGGGAGATAGTTATGGCGGTAGCGGGGGAAACAATACCTCTACCAAAGACGAAGCGAGTAAATGGAAAGCAATGAAACGACACGACCCAAAAAGAGGGAAGGTCATCAACGATTATGATAAAGCGAAGGGACAATTCAGGCACAAGTCACTGATTTTAATCCCACAACGCTTCGTAGTTGAGATGTACGAGCGAGGATGGTATGTTCGGAACGACATAATATGGCACAAACCAAGCGTAGTACCAAACCCAGTCAAAGATAGGTTCACAGTTGACCACGAGTATGTATTCTTCTTTACTAAATCCGACCAATACGACTTCGAGCAACAGCGCGAACCATTAGCAGGTGGCACAGGCGGAGCAACGAGAGCAAAAGAGTACATGAATATGAATCTGGACGGAAAGGTCATAGTGAAACACAACGATGTTAGAAAAGCACCGATGCACCAATGGAAAACGGGCGGTACCCGTGACCTCGTTATGAATAATAACAACCCCGAAAGGTTCGCACCCTCTGCTGGAAGAAATATGCGCACCGTATGGACTATAAACCCAAGCGGGTCGGATGCTTCGTCGAATGATTTTGAACACATAGCGAAGTTCCCCCTCGAACTTGTACGCAGAATGGTATCTTCAGGATGCCCTCCAGGTGGCACGGTTCTTGACCCATTCTGCGGTTCGGGTACAACATTGGAATATTGCAGGTTGAATGACATAGATGCGATAGGTATTGAAATCAATCCTGCCTATGGAAAAGTAGCGAAAGAAAGGTGCATGGCGAACGTCTCACAACTTGAGAAATGGTTTCCATGACTCTAATTCCTAATTAAGAATAAATATCAACACGTTCATTCCCATTACATGTATTCATCCGTGTTCGCACTCCCGAAGGAAGTTCTCGCATGTCTCGACGAGACAGATGCACAGGTATGGATGCAGATTTACAACGATTCTTTCAAGTCCGTACCCGAAGGTCTGAGTGAGAAAGAGCAGGTATATTATGCTCAGACATCGGCATGGATGGGAACACGTGAACTGCCTTCAGCATTCTCAGTAGAGGAATGGGCAACGGTCGAAGATATTGACAGGGACAACGAAGTCGTCATACTTGACAAGGTAGAGGAACACATTGACAAATACATCATGTTCGGCGGAGATATGCAGGACACACACAGCAACGTGCCGTTAGGTCACGTATGGCACTCAGAACGCCGTTTGCACCCTCAGACGGGTAAGGACGGCATCGTGGTATGGTATAACCTCAGAGGAGGCACATACGAAGCAGACAAAGGCAGGGAAGCATGGCTCAACGGAAAGAATCACTTATCAATAGGTGCGTCAGCTACCGTTGACGGTATGGAGTGCGACGGCACACGCTGTTATACGAAGCGCGGTGTCAGAGACCTCTATGAGATAAGCCTATGCGATGTTCCTGCAAACCCTCACGCTGACGTTATAGAGGCGTTCCCTGCTGATAACACGGCAATGGCTAAGTCATGCGGTTGTCAGACACCGCCGATACTCACAGACCCCCTCATTCTCAATACACTTGAATGCAAAGTATTCAACGGTGACGACTGTATCTTAAAGAAAGTCGCAAAGGTCATGCACGGCATAAAGACGCCGCATAAGTTAGTGATGACCGATAAGTTGGTCAAGGCGTATGCAGAGGATAAGGATGAAATAGCACTCATGGAAGCAATGAGTGATGCTGACCTTCTCTTTGACTATGACCTTAATGATAACGGATTCATAGTGAAGCATAAGGCAGACACATATCACAAGTATAGAGTTGAATGCGACTATCTCGGATATACTGATAAGTTCCGTCTGACGAAAGCGATGCCTCAGACGATGTTCAATAAGCTGTACGGTTATGACTTCATTGAGAAGCGTTCACCGTCAAGAGCAACAGAAGACCAACTAAAGATGGCGATACAAAGATGGCTCAAAGAAGTGACACCAGGGGATAAGATTGACTTTATCAGGGCGGTTAAAGACTTTGCATTCGAGTGTTACACACGTGACGGACTGTTGCAGTTCATTAGGAATCACAATCTCCTCGATTATCTCAAGCAGGTACTCATAGAAGAGGATGAATTTAATGCAGATATATGGGCTGAGGCGGTAGAAGAATATGCCAATAAGTCATGGTATCTCAAGCGTCCGATGGAGATTGAGAAGAAGTTTCACACTGAGAAATTGGCACTCAACAATTACTGGTTAGAATTATGGTATGGCAAAAAGATAGAGATTCGTGAGCAGAACTCTGACAGGGTTGCGACGATAAAGGGAGATGCCGAAACATTACTGAATATATGGAATAACATGAACGATAACAACGTCGATTCATTATTTCACGAGAACATAGACAAATCAGCAGGAGCAATGACAGGAGCCTCAGCAGGTGCTGTCAATGCCGTTTACGGGAACATTGATTTTAAATCAATACAAACATTCATACGAAACAAAAAGAGGGATAACGATGCCGAAACTTGAAATAGGGATACTGAAGGATGAACCGAAAGCGATGAAGAAAGATTACGACAGTAGAGGTTACTATATCGAGTCTGCTAAACAAATCCTGGACTGGGCAGTAGACGCATACGATGTGACATCAGAGACAGGGATGCACTCGGTCAAAAAAGAGATACAGGATGTAATAAATAGACTTCAGATGTTTGTCGATAGTGTGAGGGGTGATTAAAATGGGACAACTTGTACCGAACGTCAGTGAGATGTTGGAAGAACGCCGTTGGAAAAAGGACTTGAAAAAGAACGGCGCGAGGAAGACGGCAGGAGACCAACTCAGGGAACACATGAAGAAGTCGGAAACGTTCTATATTTACGCTGAAGGTGCTGGAGGCGTTATAGACGAAACCGAAACAAAGGACGGAAACGAGGCAGGGGTTATTGCACGCGCGTGGTCAATCAAATATCCTGACTACATAATATGGGTACACAGTTCACACGGATACACTGCGATGAAGTTCAGGGATGGGGAAGCCATCCTCAAATCAGAAGACAAAGCACTCGATGAACGTCCCGAAGCAATGACCGATATGACGAAAGACGAATACATGTATCCGACCGACCTTCAAAGCGCAATTAAAGACATGATAAGCACGTCTAATGGGTTGAGAAGATTCGACGCATACATACATTACAGCGGTCTTATGACTTATGAGCAATATGCGGAAATAATAAGCATGGTCGAAACGAAGATGGCTGAAGACCCTGACTGGTTCCACGACAACTCATACGAAGAGATGGCAAGATATGTATACGCGAATATGACCGACACATCAGAACTCAAGAAGTCCGACGGCTTCCACGTAAAAGATGCGTTCGGTAAGGTCATATGGTACACAGAGGATTTCAATGAAGCAAAGGGGTATGTAGACAGGAACCCTCACTACATGATATGGCAGGGAAACCATATGATACCCGATTGGGAATACGACTCATATATGAACAAAGCCACCGACTACGATGACGACCCTGAAACCAAAGAGGACGCTGAAGCACGTGCGAAGGAACTCGGTTCATCCTACGGCACTGCGCAGTCCGATGACGGGTCATGGTGGGTCACACCTGCTGGCATAACGTCTCACGACGCAAAGAGGGCATACGCAGAATCAAGAGCGTCAGGGAAGCCAGCGGAGAACTCAGCGAAGATAGCTTGGTCAGTACAGAACAAGACACAGAAGATGGCGAAAACACTCATTGAAACATACCGTGGTTATGACCTCGTGTTTGTTAACCAACAGTTAGAAGTGCATCACAATGGAGAACTCATTGGCATCTATCCATCCGCACTCTCTGCGAAATATGACATAGATGAAAGGACAGGCGTAGTACACGATATTAGAGCAGGACTTTACCCGATGGACAAGGTAAAGAAATCGAAGGGAAGGATGAAGAAGAATGAAGAGGACTACATGGATGATGAATACCATCCAGATGAAGATGACATATTCATAACCCAGGAACGTAACGGACGTATGTACGTTTCACAACTCGAAGAAACGTTCGATGATTATGATGAAATGGATGAAGCCATAAGAGATTGGATGAACAGGCACAGCTACTATCCGAACGTATGGGAGGTCAGTGACCACGGAAACATACACATGTACTCTCTGAGTAAGTCGAAGATGAAGAAAGGCGCGGTCGTCACTAATCCGTCAGCCAGAGAGATGATGCTGTTCGTATATCATGTGTTCATACCTGGCGATGAAGACAGAAGATACATGACAGACGATTACGATGAAGCCGTGAGATATGCTGAGAACTTATCAGAACGCACAGGACAGACAATCGAGATATTCGATACGAACTCAGACGAAGTTGAGGAAATCAGTAAGATAATAGGAACACTCGACACAGCAGAGAGAGCGTTAGGCGGAGACCCTGATGACTTCGGAGCAGTAGGTAAGAACATGAATAAATCCTTTGCAACTGAGGAAGAGATAAGTATGCTCGTTAGCGAAGGATTCAGTGATGTGTTCAATGATGGGAGAGTGTGGGAATATGACTTGACCATGTTGGGGGAACCCGTTGACGGCACGACCGCAAGAGTGACGTTCACAAATTTCGCTGACAAACCTTTGCTGTACGCTTCCATAGGCGGAAGAGTATTCGCAAACACGATAGGGGTTGAATCGAGCGAACTCAGAAGCATGATTGAGTTCTGGAAAATGACGGCGAGAGGTCATGGATACATGGTCAAATTTAAATCAGCGGTATTAAAAGAGGGAAACAACATGCAAAAAAGCACAGACAAACTGAAAATAGGAATATTGAACGGGAGGGGGGAAGAACCCTCTAAAATGAAGAAGAACGAAGATTGGGATTCGGAGTTGAGCGCGATTCAAAGGACCGCATATAACTTCATTAATGACCTGTACGACGTAGAATATGGCAGGCCATACGAAAACGAATTACAACCCCTCATCGACAGTGCGAGAGCATCGGCGAAAGCGATTGATGATTGGATATACAGCCAATCGGACAAATACTTCGAGTAATGTACAATCAGTATACATTGTGTCCAAATCAAACCCTTTAACCCTTATTCTATTTAACCGTACCTGAAAATAAGTATGCTTTTAGACAAAAGTGTTCGTATACCTACAAACCGTTAAATTATAGATATACTATTTCATGGTAATGTCTGACGATGCTATTGAGTCCGAAATCCCTGAAGTAAAGGTGAGAGCCTTACTCATAGATGAAGACGAAGCAATCAACGGTTATCTCGCTGTGAAGGGAACAGACCCCGAACTCGACAAGATAATCGACGACATCATTATGGAGGAGAACGAACACAAAGGTCAACTCCAGGCATGGTTAGACAAGCAGAACCCGAAGACGGCGGAAGCAATGGCTGAGGGACTGAGGGAAGGAGAGGAACAAATGACCAAGGAACAGGCTTGGAGAGACTTCAAGAACTTCAAGAAAAGTGTTATCAGGAAGGCTCAGTACCCTAACCAGGTTTCTATCTCCGACAAGTTGGATTCGATAGAGGCGAAACTCTCGGACATGCAGACATCAGTCGAAAGGCTCGATGAAGTTGTCCCTGAACTCGCAGGGGATATGAGTGCGATTGAGAACGAAGAAAATGATATGGAGGAATTAAGTATGCCCGAAGAAGTAGACGGACTTCTGTACTCTGATGTGACCGACGAAGCATCAGGAATGGAAGGACAGGATACCAACGAAGCCAGTACAGAAGGGTCGGTAGATACCGTTCCCTCTGAGACAGCATCGTTGGATGAGGACTTAGACATTGGCTCTGGTAAACCCGAAAAAGACGAGGTTGGCGGAGAGGATGTAGACGACAGCACGGAACAACTGGAAGGCGAAGTAGGGGATGTTGACACAGAGATTAAGGTCTCTAAAGCCAACTTTGACTACCTCGTTAAAGTGATGAAAATCCAGAAGCAGAGGCTTGACACGCAGGAAAAGACAATAAGACTGCTCAAGACACAGGTCGCAAACATGCGTAACACTGGGTCGAGGGTAATCCAACCTGCTCACAAGACAGCACCTGGAGCAGGAAGGGTAATCCCGAAGGCTACACCGCCGTCAGGAATGCCCGTATCGAGAAATCCGAACGGAATAGCGAAGAATGCGAATGTCAGACCCATAGTGAACACAAGACCTACGGGAAAGGCAGGATACAGACCGACCGCTGACCCTGCGGATTTACGCAAATCAATCGAGACACCGACCGAACCGATAAAAATCGGAATGGGAACGAACTCGGATGATGTAGCCAGGAACCTGGCAAAAAGGATAGATGCTATGGCATCGGCAGGGAGAACAGGACTCTAAGGAGGAATGAACCATGTATGAGAAAGGAATAACCAAAAATAAGGGAGCATACGTAGATGTTGGGGGACAGATTGGTACTACCTTCAAGACAATCCAAGACCTTACCGACAGCTTCTACGACGGACAGATGAGGAACTTCGCTGGCATATTGCCGATGGGCAAAACTGCTGGCGCGACAATATGGGGTACGGACGGAACGACCAACCCGATATTCGGTGCGAAGATGACCGTGCAGATGTTCAACACGCAGAACGCATTCACCGCCATAGGTGCGAGACCCTATGACCATGAAGGTGTTCGTATCGTTGAGACACTCGCACAGCTTGGAGGAATAGGTGCGTCTACATCCAGAGATGGTGACATACCGACCTCCGTAAGACCTGAGATATTCACGGTAAGACAGCCCTACAAAGAGTTGCCGTTCCCGTGGGACTACGGTCTCGGACTGATGGCACTCGAAGGGATGGATGATGTGATTGCATTCCAGAACTACGCTGACGTGATGGCAGGTAACTACGGAGACGCACTGGACAAGGACATCCTGAGACCGACCGCTACGGCAATGCCGACAACCAGCGGTCAGGAGACGACCCTTCAGCCGTTAGCGAGGATAATTGCTTCATACGATGAGATAGGCAACACATACGGCGGTACGACCGTTGTCGCGTCAATGGTCTCGCCTTACGGCGGAACAGCAGGTGACGTGTACGTTCGCAGAGGTTCTGCACCGTCAACGTTCGATTCGCTCGTCGTGGACGGCGGAGGTGCGCTCGTATTGGACAACTACAAGTCGCTGTACTACGGCAACGCACCGTACTGGGACAACCAGGCATCACCCGACAACAAGTTCTGGATAGTTTCAGGACCTGCGATTCAGATGGTCGATGCAGAGAGAGAAGCGAACAACCGTGTGATAACAGGTTCACCCGATGTCTACGTGAAGTGGACAATGGACGGTGTTTCGACACTGCCTGGTATGGACGCAGGTGGAGTTACCATGAGAGCGATGTACAACATCCCTGCAATCATGGACAACAACCTCATAGTCAACACATCCAACATCCCCGTCGGAGGTATCGCACCTGGT
>Ga0123353_10006779_pt1 | contig 15347 bp, 14 predicted proteins | sample TergutLab28metaG_3_FD_92763 | JGI IMG/M metagenome (GOLD analysis project Ga0123353, IMG submission 92763) | Labiotermes labralis P3 segment gut microbial communities from Petit-Saut dam, French Guiana - Lab288 P3 | ecosystem: Host-associated > Arthropoda: Insects > Digestive system > Gut ... | reverse complement strand
GAGAGACCCTTGAGCTTGGTTGCAAACCTCCTAGGAGAAGGACACTCCAAACTCAAACCAAGGGTAGATGACACTGGAAGCTGTGGTGAAAGCAAGTCATATACAGGACTAAACCCTGATTAAAAATCCTGGCCCTTCAGGATGAAGGTTTTATGACAGGCTAACCCCCCATCTAAGTAAAAGAATCCATGGTTACGAATTTCTCAAAACAACCTCAGAAGAAGGAGATAAATGATGGTTAAACATGGATGTGGAAAAGGAACATGGAATGTGAGAAGCTTATTCTGGTCAGGAGCACTAAAAGTACTTTATAATGAGCTGTCAAAGTTAGATTTTGACATAGTAACACTTAAAGAAACACGACTGTAAAGTGGTGTAAAAAAATTTGGTAACTTTACACTATTTAATAAAGCTTGAATTTGGTTGCAATTTTATGTAACAGGAGAATTTTGAGATATGTTAAAAACTTTATAAATGAAAGAACATGTTGTTTGAGATTAAAAGCTAAATGGTTCTGCTGTACCTTGATAAATGTACATGCACCAACAAACAAAAAAAAAGGAAGAGGTAAAAGGTGAATTTTATAATTTATTAGAGCAAAATATAAATGAAATAGCTAATTCAGACATTAAAATAATACTTGGACATTTTAGTGCAAAAGTTGGTACAGAAGACACACACAAACCCACCATTGGCAATGAAAGTTTACATAACTGAACCAACAACAACAGAATAAAAATGCTTCAGTTCTCAATATCTAAAGGTTTTAATGTAAGAAGTACAACATTTCCACAAAGAGACATGGTATTCAGCAGACGGTAAGACAGCGAATCAAATAGATCATATCTTAATTAGTAACAGGCTTAGAAGTGCAATAAGAGACATCAGAGCACTAAGGGGACCAGACATTGGATCAGATAATGGCTTATTGAAGATAAACTTTAAAGTGAAATTAAGGGTAAGATTTGAAAAGAAATACAATGAGAAAAGAAAAATTAATGTTTTTTAAAATTCAAAGTGGAAACAAGAATATACTATAGAACTTAATAATAGGTTAGAAATATTGGAAAATATGGAAGATTATGATAATATTGACAACAATATTAATGAAAAATGGGAAAATATTGAAACACTAACTAAGGAAATAAAACAACTGCTAATAGAAAAGGATGAAAGCACAGAAACATAAAAAAATAGATGGTACGATGAGGAACGCAAAATTTGCGATAGAAGAAATGAAGAAAGCAAGAGAAATGTGGTTAATAAAAGGAAGAAGGGAGAATGAAGAGCAGGGGTATCACCATAAAAGAAAAAAGCTAACAAAATAATTAGGAATAAGAAGAAGTTATACATTAAAAATATAACAGAATCAACAGAAGAAGATCAAAAGCATTATAACACAAGGAAAATGTATCAAATAATAAACCAATTTAAGAAAGGATATCAACATAAATTTAACATGATTGGGAACAAAAAAGGAGAATTGGCAATGAATACTAAAGAGAGAGCAGAAATATGGAAAGAATATTTTGATATAATTACTAAACACAGATGAACCAAAGAAATTAATTGAAATAGGAAATAGAGAAATTAATGAAGTTGAAGTAGAAGAACTTACTATACAATAAGTAAAAAAGGCAATGACAAACTTAAAAAATAAAAAGGCAGCTGGAACTGATGGATTACATCTGGAATTAATAATATGGAGGAAATAAACTATTGAATAGAATTTATGAACTAGCAAGACAAATTTGAGAGCAAGAAAGAATACCTGAAGAATGGAAAGAAACAATAATAGTTCCTATATATAAAAAATGAGATACATACAGGTGTGAGAATTACAGGGGAATAGTATTAGGAAATGCAGCTTACAAAATTTTGGCGGATATAATTTTGGAAAAAATTAAACCGTATACTAAAAAAATTACCAGGGACTATCAGAACGGATTCAGAGATGGAAGAGATGTAACTGATGACATATTTGTATTGACAATAATAAACGATAAAATCTGGAAATATAATCGGAGTGTACAATACATATTTATTGATTTTCGAAAGGGCACATGACTCTATACACAAAGACAAACTACGGAAATGTATGTAAGAATTTAAAATCCCTAAATGATTTATAAATATATGTAAAACGTGTAAAAAAGACAAGAAATGCTGTTAGAATAGAAGGAACACAATCGTCCTTCTTTGAAAATAAAACAGGATTGAAAGAGGGTGACTCTCTGTCACCAATATTATTCAATTTAGCATTACAAAAAGTGATACAAAGTATAAAAATGATTCCTAATGGTATAAAGTGGTACAGAACAACTGAATGTATCAGCATATGCATATGGCATTGTGTTAATTGGGAAAAATTAAATAGAAATAAGACAACTTTTTGAAGAAGCAGAAAACATTGCCAGAAACTTAGGACTACACATAAACCAAGGAAAAACAAAATATATGATAGTGGAACGGACAAACAGTTCAAAACAAAATAAAATAAGACAATTAACAATAAAAAATTATACATTTGAAAAAGTTGAAAATTTTAAATATCTAGGTATTATACTCAATGAAGATAACAGTCACCAAATAGATTTACAAGAAAGAATAAAATATGGTAACAAACCATTCTCCATGCTATAACAATTTTTCAGAAATAAAAATAACCCTAAAAATTAAAATTAAGACTAAAGAACACAATAATAGACCAAACTTTTAACATATGCATCAGAAACCTGGACACTAACAAAGGGAGAGAAAAAGAAAATAAACATTTGTGAAAGGAAAGATTATAGAAGAACTTCAGTCCCAGTATATGACAATGAAAAAGAAAATTGGAGAATATTAGCTACTAATGAAATTTATGCAATTGTTAAAAACCTACTATAACAGAGACAATAAGGTTAAATAGGTTACATTGGTTTGGGTATGTACAGAGAATGGAAGAAAGTAGGATTCCCAAAAAAGTATTATATATGAATTTGGAAACAAAAAGGCTGAGAGGTAGACCAAGAAATACATGGCACGATAAAGTGAGGGAGGATGGAAGACTAGTTGGTGGAAAAGGGTGGAAGGAAAGGGTATATAACAGAGAGGAATGGAAGAAGCTCCTGAGAATGGCAAAGAATTGTCGTATTCTGCACATACCAATGGAATGAATGAATTCATGTGAATACATTACTGAACCAGGGTTGGATGTACATATAAAGTAGACAAACTACACCTTAGGGCTTCACACTACAAGGGGTCTCATGTGAGGTCACCTCACTAAAAAATTAAAAGCTTCTGTAAGTGCGTAAAATTATTTGAATAACTATAAAAATGTATCTGTCTAACATTTTATATGCACCCTTTCACAAGTATGAAAATCTATCATGATAAAAATTTGGATGAGGAGGAGTGGCCTCTTATATGTTAAGCTTAGGGGCCACAACAGGCTTCAATATGACCCAGTATTAAGTATTCAGGACCCATAACACATGCGCATCAAGTATTTCAGCTACAAAAAGAGTGGTTAGGGTAATGTCTGGTGTAGGACAGAGGTCCTCATGTAGAAGCTTATTTAGGAGCCTTAATATTTGACCCATTGCATGTCAGTATATATTGTCTCTAATGTTCATAGTATGTAATCAAAAATACTTTCTCACTAATGCATATGTACATGTTTTAGTCACCAGAAACAAAAATCATTTATATTTACCTATTTTAAGTTTATCATATGTTCAAAAAGGAGTTTCATACTCTGGGGTCAAAATCGTTAATAGCCTTTCAAGCAATATACAGGATAAGATTAAAAAACAAGTTATACTGATACCTCATTATTCATTCCTCTTATTCAATTACTGAATTTTTAGAATGCAAGATAGACAAAGATAATATATAAAGTACAAATCTATTTTTGTGCCTGACTACCTGAGTAGTAAATGTTTTTATATTAAATATGTGTTGATTTCACAACTAGAACTTTGAAATATTTCAAATGTCATTAGAATAAGCCTTACTCGTGTAATTGTTCCATTGTGGATGATAACCTGGATTAATACCTTGATTTACTCCTGTGAATGTGTTTGTTTTACTCTTTTATCTTGTGAATGTACTTTTCTCTGCGTCTTGTGTTGACTTAATGACATGTTCCATATTCAGACGTAACTGAAACAGAGACAGGATCAGTGGAGTGAATATGTGTGTATGCATAAAGCAAGGTGCATTTCTCATCTGGTTTCGTAAGAACGTTTCAGCTCCATGGAGTTGGTTACTCTATAATGCATTTTACGATTATATTTTGCTGGGATTAACCTATTTGTTTCTCGACAACTTTCTTCGAAACATGTACGGATGCGACGTAAGGTATGAGTAGGAAATTTAGAGCAAAGAGAATACGCTACTGCTTTAATCCGTGGTACTGTGTTTTGTGCCCGTGCTTCGCTGTACGAAGCACGGATAAAGGATAGGAAGTCTGCCGGGTTCTGAATTGTCATTAGGTACGGATGTGGTATGATCTGGTGCAAAAATTGGTAGTTTGGTGTTGGGATTTTTTATTATATTTTCCTTAATTTAACGGAGTCGTGGAATCTTCCCACTTCGAATAAACTGAATGCAGCGTAGAAATATTTGCCTACAAGGCGAGGATTTGAACACAAGAGGGGTTACTCGCAAAGGGTTTACTACGACATTGTTCTGTAGGTGCAGGGGTAAATACGATGTGTTTACCCGTTTGTGTAGATCAAAAACATGAGGAACCTAAGGTATCGATATGCCACCATTTCACCCGAATATTTAAGATCAGTATGGAATTGAATGGTATTTGCGTTCGAGCCCTTTACGGCCCGATGCACCAAGGCCTTAAGACAGGCCCTTTGGGCCCCATGTTCTGTACTAAATTGGAGGAGCCCTGTTCTTCCAGCAGAGTTCCAGATGGCCCCCATACTTAGTTTCTTAATATCCTTGGGGCCCAAAAAGGAGGAACCCAGATATGTATAATTGAGGCCAAGGCGTGACACAAAATGCAGATTGAGGTTTCCTCCTCAGTACCGCATTTCCTACAAGTAGGGTTATTCCTCAGTCCCATTATATACAGATGTCTTCTCAAGGTGTTGTGTCCTGTAAGTAGGCCAATAACAACCCTGGATTGTAAAATTAGAATTAGACACACCAGATTGTTTAGTGATGCAATACATGATTTTCATGTATCAGCTGTCTGGCATACGTGAATATCTTTTAGTTAAGAATGACATCAGAAATAATGAGAATATGTTACCTACATTTTAAACAGTGTATAAAATGAAGCAAGATGGAAACTATGACAGAAATAGAGCAAGCTTAAAGTGCAGTGGTATGGATGTGGAAGGACAATACCCGATCTGTGTTCAAGTGTATAATCTTTTAAGAGAAGTTGTAGTAGGTTAGTAGAAGGAATTTTATAGTTACTAGATTCTTTTCTGTTTGCTTCAGTATGATGCGCATTTATGAAGTTGCTAAAGTGCCCTCATCCAACCATGGTACATAAGTGTAAAACACTGAATTTCATGCGGTGCTGGTAACTGTGTTATGCAGCTTTAAAAGGCAAGTCCATCAGTGGGTTAAATAAAGTGTATATGTGTCAGTCCAGTTACGCGAAACCTTATTTATACTTCACTCAATCAAAATTTGTGTTAGAACTATTTAGTGTTCATGTAATAATCAAAATACTTTTTTTTTTAATATGTCTACAATGTAATCAAAAAATCCTGTAACCAATCTGTTGTCTTATTTGTCTCATTACTGAACTGCATAAACATGTGCTGCACATAACTTTGTGGACTACAACAAGGTCTAGCTGTATTGTTACAGGCTCTTATGGCATATTTGCTGCTGGCCCATAAGGGCTTGAGGATGATAATGTGATGTTTGGTAGCTACCAAACTGTTGGACATGTCTTACTGGTGAGTTGCAAGGTGTTGCAGTTGAAGCATGTGGAAGTCATGTATTGGACTGCTTCTGATAGAGTGTGTTAATACATTAATGAATTATGCAAAAATGCATTGAAATTACTTTCTGGTGATTTGTAAATACTTCTCTTCATCTTACAGCTGTGTTCACTGTTGTCTGGAATGTGGATGGAGGAGGATTCATTTGAAACCAGGACTCAACACTTTTAAGGTCCCTGTAATTATAATAACAAATGATCTTTATTGCAGGGGACATTGTTCTGCACCTAATTCAAGAGCACCAAAAGGAAATTTCAGTATCCTTGAAAATGCTAAAAGGCATTACTAGTCCCATCATGGCTTCAGTCAAGAACTTTACTAGAGCAGGCCAAGCAGAAATCCTTCGTGCAGCTCAGAAAGATGATCAAGTTATAGACAAACTGAATGATCTTGTATCTGATGTAACTTATATGTTAGCTGGAAACAGGCAATGGTTTAAATCCCAAAATTTGAGGGATGCTATCGCAAATTGTTTGTATTATGGTTTCACAACCATACCAGGCTTCCAGACATTAGGTGAAGAGTATACAGGAATGATTCAGATTGATAAAACAAGTAAGAATGTGCCAAGCAAGGTGCTTAGAAGTGTCATGATTATGCTCAGCTGTGGTGGTGAAGTTCTTGTGTTTGATCTCCTCAGTAGATTTGAAGAACATCTCAAATCACCATCCAGCACCACAAATCTGCAACCAGAAATTCAGACAAAGTTACTTTCATATGTGGGTGTTACTAAAGTTTTGATTCCATATCTTCATAGATTGCATAGAGGAATTTTCTATCTCAGGGGCAACTATTATCACATTTCTAAGAGACTGACTGGAATTAAGTACATTTTGGTAAGGAAGTGGCTGAAGGCAGAAATATCATACAGGGGCTTCCAGATTTTGGGAATAGTTTCATTATTGTATCTGCTGCTGCTTGCCATCCACACTTGTGTCACCCGCTACAAATTACAACACAATTCATCAAACCCCTTTGCCTTACAAGAAGCTGATTTGAAAGATGCTGCAATATCTGTTTCAAAACTGCGATGTGTGCTGTGTTTGGGGGACAGAAAACACACAACAGTAACGCCTTGTGGCCATCTCTTCTGTTGGAACTGCATACTGGAGTGGGTACATGCCCAGGAAGTATGTCCACTGTGCCGAGAGAGAGTGTTGCCATCTCGTGTTGTCTTGCTTCAGAACTATGAGTCAGCAAACAGACTAAGGCAGGTTTTTTAATGTGGGTTCTGTGTGTGACACAAGAAATGGACTTTACTATGTACTGGGTTTTGTTAAGTACTGTGCCTTATCCTAAAATAAATATTTGGAGCTTTATTTGATGTGAAAAATACGTCCAAATTAATTAAATGGCTGTTTTGAGGGTGTCAGTTAATGTCAGTGAAGTAAAAATTGGTACACCCATGTGGAATGTATATGGTGTGTTCCTGCATTATATAAGTTAAAATAGAGAAAATTGGGATAAGTATTATGTTTTGTTAAGATATAACATGAAAATGGGTCTGACCAGAAGTAATTTTGTTTTGAGAAATTATTGTTAATTTAAAATCATGTATATGAACATACTGGTCATGTATCATGAAATATGGTGCATCATACACTTTTCTGTGCCTGTGCATGAGTGATATAGGGGGATGGCTGGTCATGTGGTTATTTATTTTTATCCTATTTTAAATGGTTTAGTGTGTTGCTTGTACATGAGATGTCTAAATAAAGTTAAATGCACACAGTACACCTAGAAGAACACAAACAGGTATTACAGTTGTATATGTGGACATGACAGTGTTTGTGTAAGAGTCATTCTGTGCGTTGGAGAGCATCTGTATGCAAGTATGTAGTGCATGTTACTGAGTGTCACAGTGCTGGTGCATTTGCCAGGTAACATTTGACCTGTAATGCAGCAGTTTGCTTTGTTCAAATATGAATAGAGATTTTAAAATTAGAACCTTGGGCTCTTTTTTCTTATCAAGGTACGTAGAAAATGTAGTTTCCTCCCCTTTTATCATAAATAGCTTCATGGTGTAGAAAACCAAATAATTTAAATGTTTTTTAGTTACTGTGTTTATTACGGCAGATTGTTAATTGTCCTGCCCTTCTTCAGTGCACATTTTTACAAGGAAGTTATAGTGACATGCATGTATTGTGCTAGGTGTAATTCCTAACTCTATAATGAAGTGCATTTCAGCTGGGCTTTATGTTGTTGTGTAATTATATTTATATCTTTGTAAGTATTTATGTGAACAGTGATTCTTTCAGAAGTTGTTACATACAGGATACGTTTGTTTAAGAGTTTTGTGTAAAGTACACGGATAGAGCTGGTTTTATCAAGTTGCCTACTGGCATTCAGTCTAGAATAGTTCAGCATTACATTTTTGATCCTAGATTATAGATTAAAATGTGCAGAAGTATGATGTTACATGTTGTCACATGGGTGTGAAACATGGCCTGTCACTTTAGGGTGAGATTGTATTAATGATGCAAAGACTGACACTTAGAGTGGTATTTTGGACAATGTTTATTGCACGATGTGCAACCTGGTTCATTGTATTTGTAACTAATCATAAGGCACATGTTAAAAGTATCTAGAAACATACAGACATTCATTAATTAAACTGACTGAAACCTGAGTCATATACATTTTTAACAGGTTATTATTCTGTATTTAAAGCTGAAACGTGTTAACACAGTCACAGGTGTTGAGAATATGGTGCTGAGGAAGCTATGTTGGGCTAGGATGAAGGAAATAACAGGAGAGTCAACAAAATTTTACAGGTAGGAGCTGAATGATATGTACCCCTCTCCAAATATGATAAAAGTGAATCAAAGCAAAGAGAATGACTGGGTTTTGGCATGTATAGAAGTGAAATCCCTACAGGGTTTTGAAGGGTAAACTTTAGTGGGACCACTTGGAATGTCTAGATGGAAAAGGAAGGACAGTATTGGAATAGATCTTAAAACATACATGGGGGGTGTGTGTGTGTGTAGCTTGAATTTATCAGGTACAGAATAGGGACAAATGGCAGGCATTTGTGGACACGATAATGAACCTTTGGGCTGCAAAAAAAGATATATTTCCTGACTGGCTGCATAATTGTTAGCTTCTCATGAAGCAGTCTGCAGTGGTTGGACAATTGGTGCCAGTGTAGTACACCAGATGTGTTAGGATTATGTTTTCTGGAGTGTCATGTCTGTGTGTGTACCTTTTCCTTCCCTTAACCATAGAAGCCATGAGTGCCAGCTTGAAGCATGCCATTTATACAGTGCTTCTTTATTTTGTGGCTTCTTATATTTTCACTTTTACAGGATAGGATTTTTGCGACGATTTACAGACAGCAGCTTCTGCTTGGTTAGAAGTTCGGAAGGTGCAGGGTAGTCGAGGAAAATGGCGTAGGCCTACTCCAGAGCATGGAACTCTCTACCTGTGGCCACATTTGTGAATTATGCATATAGTATACCATAATAATTACTCACAAAATGAGGCGGTTAGGTATAGCACTTCTTATTATTCCATGTTAGGGCTGCAAACAAGCTCACAATAAGGGGTATGGTCCTTTGCCATAAACGTTTGGTGGCTTAGCTGTCAAGGCATATGGTCACATTACCTTGGCATTAGATGGAAGTGAATAGGTAGCCCCAATGACAGATCGTCTAGACCCGATGGCCAACCGAACAGTCGGGTGGGATCCAGAGCCTATGTATAAGAATCGCTCTTTGCGGCTTCGTGAAGTGCTCATGTACCACCTATTACCGGCATTGTGGCGTGTTTTCACGGTCATCCCTCCTGTACCTGAGGTATCCATGACAAATCCATATTTTCCATGTTTGTTTCTGTAATGTTGGCAGTAACGAATTTTCTCGCAAGCGACGTGCCAAATAGATATTAGTATACTAGATAATCTGTGGATAACAGTACTCGTTGGTGTTATGGCACGTGTTGAGAAGTAATTGGGGCTTTTCCTAGTATTAAAAAAATGTCAAATGAAGGCGCAAAACTGTCGGGTTGTGTTAAGGTGCAGCAGCCTGTTGCGTCCCAGAAAAAGAGTGGTGGCCGTAGAAGGAAGCAAGGTAGAAATGTGAAAGACAATCAAGCAAATGATTATGCAAATATTATTAGGAAAGATGGTGTTTCAAGCAACTGGGAGAACTTCAAGGGAAGTGATTTGCATTTGGAGAAACCGTCTCTTCCTGGAGTAGAAAGTAAAGCGAATCGTGGTGTTTGTAGAATGAAATCAACGGCGAATACCAACCGATCGTCCGTCTGTTCTGCTGATCGAAATGCGAAGAAAGTGGGCACTGACTCGAAGGAAATAACAAAGGTTATTGCTATAGATTGTGAAATGGTAGGCATTGATACTGGAAAGGACAACATGCTGGCAAGAGTGTCGTTAGTAAATACACATGGGAATTGTATATATGATAAGTATGTGTTGCCTTCAGAACCTGTTGTTGATTACAGAACCCACGTTAGTGGCATTCGACCAAAGGATTTGCATAATGGAGAACCTTTTGAGACTGTTCAGAAAGAAGTGGCAGAAATTTTACAAGGCCGAATTTTAGTTGGTCATGCATTAAGAAATGACTTAAAAGTACTGTTCCTTAGTCACCCGAGGAGATCTGTGCGGGATACATCAAGATACAAACCGTTTCGTAAATTCACCAATGGTCGTACGCCAAGTTTGCGGAAACTAGCCGAAGATGTGCTGAGTGTTAAAATACAGCAGGGGGAACATGACTCAGTGACAGATGCAAAAACAGCAATGCAGTTATATTTAATGTACAGGAAGGAGTGGGAAAAAAGTCTTCATTCCAAATCTGGTTCATCAAGAACCAAGTAATTATATGTCGTGAAATGTGTGTTCAGAAGGCACATGTGAGATGATGTTTGTGCTATGCAACATTAAGTTCTTGTTGAATTTTGTGATGCTTTCACAGGTCATAATGATTGTTAGTCATAATTTTGCCAGCCATTTGGAGTTTGATTATACTGGGAGGTGTGTGTGTAGTTTCTCCACATACTCTCATCTCATCCAACATGTATCTGCCTCTCTGCTGTTGTAATGATGTCCTAAGAACAGCTGACAGGAGTGTGTTCTGTTCTTTGCCTTGTTATGTGTATTTTCCCTTGTGGTATGGATTCCACATGGTTTAGCTGTAATAACATTCATAAATCGATAGAAATGAGTCTTTTGAAGGATGTTAGCATGTCTGCAGAATCTGGTATGTGGTCAAGGTATTCTGCTTTTGAGATGCCTGAGAGACAAAATAATACTTTGTTGAAGGAGGTGTTATATACCCATCAGCCCCACTGATTGACAGATTTCTCAGTAATATCACAACAGGTTGTCAAAATTAAAATTTAATGTACTGGAATAAAAACGGATTTTTATTCTATTTTTACATGGTCTTGCTGGCTTATTAATATTATGAATGAATTAATTAATTAGCTACTATAAAACACTAAGAGTTGAGTGCATTCATGCTTGTGGTATATTTAGATTATAATGCTTCAATCCATTGTGTAGTGAAAAGAGCTCAGCAGAGGGTTGGATAGGCAAAATTCTGTTCCTGTTAGAGGCATTGCATTTTCCCTTTTTGCATCCAGAAGAGTCCTAGAACTTATCTAGTTGTGCTGGTAGTAAAATGAGTGCAGTATGAAGTCTGAAATTGGGCTTTACTGGTGTACTGTCATAGAACCTGAGTGATGGTGGGGTGCAGAGGGATAGGAGCACCTTAAAGTTGCTTGCAGTTTTTCATGTCTAGAGCTTAGTTTACACACTGGATACTGAATTAGTTTTCCTGACTTCCATCAGACACTTGGACTTTATGTAATGTAGCAAGATGTTTTAGTGTTTGCCATATATTTCCTCCTGTCACCTTTGCATAAAAATGTTCAGATATTCTGGAGTTAAACTGTGTTCCGATTTATACATGTCTCTAATAGGCCAAATTCCATATGTTACATACTGCATGAAGTTATCATCAAATGGAGCATAGACTTCCTTTGTGCTGCAGAAAAATGCAAGGTTTCACAGATGTGGGTGGATGTCATGTTGAAGAAGGTGTAAGCAATGTCTGCCATGTTGGTTTTGCTCAGAAATATTGGTAGATGGGTATCAGTGTCTTGAACACAAGTTCTGCTGAAAATTTGGTGTTAATCTATGTTATTAAAAAGTCACATATCAGAAAACCATGACTTTGGTTGTGTGAGTTGTTTATGTCCGCGTGATTCAGGCTTTTGCCATGGTATGAGTGGGATATTAACTCTGCTGGATGTTACAGTGTAGATTGGTAGTATCTGCACTGTATAACATCCAAGAAGAGTGTAGGTCTGTTGTTTATGCCTTCTAATCATTGTTAGAATTTATTTGTAGTGGTGCAGTGTTGTGAGGTTTTGAAGTGTTCTGTCTTGGTAGGTATGTGTAAGATGCAGCTTTACTGGGACTGGTGTATTGAAAGGGGAAGTTCAGTGTATTGAATTTTATGTTTGACTTCTGACAAATGGTAGGTAAGATTTTTATGATGATTGCAAAATAGGTGTGCATTTGGATGTATTTTATATTTTGCCTCTTTTGGAGGGTTGTCTATTTCATCACAGATAGGTGTTGCGAAGAAGGCTTGTACCGAGTTTGAAGGTGGACTGCTGTAATGGAGAGCACTATTAAAGTCTGTATTTTGAAAGGGAAGGAGTGTATTGGAAGTTTATTTGGTTTCTGATAAATTGTACAGTGGAGGCTTTTATGAGAGTGAAAGAGGCTGGCTTGGATGTATATTTTGTCTTTGGCTTGTGATAATTTTTTGATGGAAGTTTTTATGGTGAATGCAAAAGAAGCTCATGGAAGTTTTTATTTTGCCTGTGATAATACAGTGGAGACAACTATAATGAGTGTGTAAGGGGAAAGAGTGGATGTGTATTGTATATTTGTCCTCATGTAAATGGTGAAAAGAAGGTTTTTGTAATGAATGTGGAATGTCAGGGCATGGAAATATGTGTTTCAACATGAGAATTATTGATGCTTGTATACTGAAAGTGATAGAGGAGGTTAAGTTATGGTGTGATTAAGCTTTTGTAAACAGTGTGGCAGATGACTGATCTGAGGTTTGTATGTTTGGTAACAGTAGGTGTTATTGAGACCTTTATTGAGATGGTTACAAACAGCCGACTGTTCATTGCAGTTGACATACTTATTCTCCAAAGTTGGTGGGGAAAGGCTTTTTATTGTGAAAGGTCTGCACAAGAGGGGCACAAGCAGTATGTGCACAAGCCATAAGAAGGTGTGGGATGTAAACTGTGTGTCTTGCATGGGCCAAAGGCATGGTTTAGTACTTCAGATTTCAGCATCCCCTAAACTACATAAGCACTTACTAATGCACAGGAACAAAGTTGAAACAACACGGTAATGTCACTGTGACATTATCCTTATCATTAATTGGGAATAAAAGGACAGTTGAAACATTAATAGTTTAATTAGATATGTCATCTCACTTAACAAATTTTTCCTCACTGTCGCAAAGCCCACCAAGCAAGTGGCATGATTTGTAAGGGAGAACAAAAGAGGAACTAGCAGATGCATGGAAAAGAAGAGGGTAAGTAGTGATGTTTTCACCACAGGCCAGTGCAGTGATGTATTTTGAGGGCCTTTATAATGAATGTGGTAGTAGAGGGCATGAATATTTTGTAACAGTGTGTAGTATTGTGGGCCATATTCAGATTGTGGAAGAAGTGGGCAGTAAGTTTCATCTGTAGCCGCAGATAGTTGGTGTGTTGTAGGATTCTGTAATGTGTGTCATATAAACGGGTTCCGAGGTCTTTATATATATAATGGTTTTGGTCATAAAAGCCAACAGGCCTGCTGAGTACATGGGTGGACTGTTACACTGGCATGATCATATTTTATAGGAATTTCCTTTTATGTCTGAGCTGTGAGATGTGGAACATAGGCGTCTTTTGAGGGAACCGCCACGTTACAAAAGAGCAGCAAACGGAGCCAACTACAACCTCGGAAAGAGCTCGTGTGGTGTGGAAATGTTGGCACACAATTACAATATTAAAATGTTATGGAGTGTCGCATCTTCAGTTTGCTTAGTTTGGTTTTGAATTTTGCAGAATAGCGATGTCACGCTGCATAGTTCTAGAAAAAAAAAAACACCATGGTCGGGCATTAGCGGTCGACACCGACTTGCAGTCGCTCTCGCAGATGTAAGTGTAGTCGACATAAAAGACTACCTATGATAACCGGCCCTGGAAAGAATATTAACAGGAACGAAAATAATTATGTTCTCTGGTTTTATGTGTCTATTTTGGTTGATTCTAGGGGCCATGAATTTACAACTTCCAAACCATGCGGACAAACGAGAAGCCGAGTCCTAACCACAAGGCTATGGTGTGTGGTGGCTGAGTTATGTGCAGAATGTTTATTCGCTTTGTTTGTAAAAGTTGTTTCCGAATTTAATTGTGTACGGCATTGTTATATAACCGTAAATGAGTAACTACAATATGAAACTGAATTTTAATGAAATATGCCGTCTCTGTTTGCTAAAAGAAGGCGATATGTCATCTATTTTTACAGTACCTCTTCCGAAGCGGATTATGTCGTTTGTATCGTTTGAGGTTAGTATGAACAAATGTATTTAAGTATGCTTTCTCTGCTGCACAAAGTGGAGCGTGTCCGTCATGAGTAGCTAATGGAGTGATACGTCAGTCAGATTATTTACAAATTGCATATTTTCTGTAAATACAATATTTTTTGTTTGTTTGTGTATATAACATTTCGTTGTCATATTAATTACCAAATTGGTGTTGCACGAAGCAGAAGCCTTCTGACTTCGTTAATATCGCTGGTTATAACTGAAGTCTTATTTTGGGATCAGTATATTATAGTATAGTCAGTATAGTAATCGGGCAATGGGATGGATGATTCCCGCTAAGTTCAGGATTTTTTATTCTCTTTAAAGCATTTAGTTCTGCTTCGAAGATCACCCTATTTTCTTTTCAGTGGGCACCGCATTACCTTCCCCAGGGTAAAGCAGTGAGGGTGTGATGCTGAGCACTCATCCTCATGTAGTGCTGATGTTAATGTGTGGATATATACTTCCATGCCGCATATATTTAGGGGGGGGGGGGGATGCTGAATTAAGTGCAGGCACACCTCTTGCCTCTCCTTATGATTTATGCTCTGACACTATCAATAGATCACACTATAGCTCTGACTTGCGAGCTGTTGGTGAATGATGCAGTAGAGAGGAGTGGAAAGATGTGGACATCACATACTTTTAGATACTGTCCTTGTATTTTGGCTAGAGGGCCAAAGGGAAAATGTAATGAATGTTGAGACTGATGGTCTTCAGTCCCAGATGTGTACCTTGTGCGTCCTGAATTTGG
>Ga0123353_10006778_pt1 | contig 15348 bp, 17 predicted proteins | sample TergutLab28metaG_3_FD_92763 | JGI IMG/M metagenome (GOLD analysis project Ga0123353, IMG submission 92763) | Labiotermes labralis P3 segment gut microbial communities from Petit-Saut dam, French Guiana - Lab288 P3 | ecosystem: Host-associated > Arthropoda: Insects > Digestive system > Gut ... | reverse complement strand
TCAATACAGACTCTATTTGCCCCGGAAGCAGGCTCGGTTCCGGGAACAATCAACCAGCTTAAGTATTGCTGCCAGGAACTGATCGATATGATCAAGTTAGCTGATTCTTCACTTTTTCTGATTGCGCATGTTACCAAAGAAGGGATAATCGCAGGACCAAAATCAATAGAACACATGGTGGACACTGTTTTATATTTTGAACATTCTGAAAATGAGATGCGGATATTGCGCGCTGTAAAAAACAGATTTGGTTCCATAGATGAACTTGCTCTTTTTAAAATGAATAACAATGGACTGCAACAGATAACTTCTCCGGAAAATAGTTTTCTTATACACAGAGAAAAGAATAATCCTCCGGGAATCTGCATAGCCACAATCCATGAAGGATCAAGAGTTTTTCTTGTTGAGATTCAGGCTCTTACTGTTCCTGCAAAAGGAGGACTCTCTAGAGTTTTTTCAGACAGGATAGACAGTTCAAGAATTTCAAGAATTGCCGCTGTTCTTGAAAAACAAACAGGGGTAAGATTTTCTGATCAGGATATTTATATAAATGTTGCAGGTGGAATGAAAATAAAAGAGGTTGGAGTTGATCTTCCTGCAGCTCTTGCTCTCTACTCCAGCCGGACAGGTATTCCAATAAATCAGGGAACAGCCGCAGCAGGAGAATTGAGCCTTACAGGAGAGATACGCTCTGTCCCATTCATAAACAAAAGATTAAAATCTGCTTCAAGTTGCGGCATAAAAGAGTTTTACTCCTCAAAAGAAAACGCTGATAGCAAAGACAGCAAATCACAAAAAGATAAACATATAACAGCAGAGACAATAAACGAAATCATAAAAATATTGTTTAAATAAGTTTGCTGTTCTGGTATAAAACCACATTTAATTTAAATTTGACATGCTAAATCTCGAAGCCTACTGCCGAACTGCTCAATTCCCAGCGCTGTCCGCCATCCTTGGCTAGCGCTGGACGCGACGTCCATGTCGCAGCCTCGCTTCGCTGCGGAGACGCTCGCAGTCCGTCATTCGGCCTTTCACATATTATCGCAACTTTATTTTCTACTTGCCTTTTCAAGAAGTTATATAAAAAAAAGAAATTATCATTCAGAAGAAATACTTAATTTTCAGTAAAATATTTCTTTACTGCAATTATCCCCTCTTCTGATACGGTTATTGGGGTATTATAAGGTTGTATTATAAGAGATTCACAATCTTTAATTAAATTTATATGATCTTGATCAAGATAAAATCGAGTAATTTCTCGTACACGGGTGCTGCTATCATAATCTACTTCGGGGAATCTACTATCTAAAAAAAACAATTGGTCGTCAATTTTTATCATAAATTTAGTAAAATATGTTTCTCTCACCGAACCATAATAAATGACAATTATTACATTTTGCTTTTCTGTTTTTTCCATAACATCTTCAATATAAACATTCACGCGATAGGTTCTTCTTTCATCCGTCTCATAAGCAAGACGTATATTTGATAGTTTAGTTGTTCCTCTAATATCTTCAACAGAGACTGTCTCAATGGAATAAAGATCTCTTACTTTTACCTGAGGTGCAGGGAATAATGCCGCACAAGAAACAAACAATGATCCCAGTAGTAAAAAAAAGCCCAATATTATCGGAAGAGCGAATTTGTTTTTCATAAAAACTCCTTTAAGATATTGATGTCATTGAAAGCATATATAACACTTCTATAATACTCTCTATAGGTGAGCATGATCCTCCTATAGATTATTGTCAAGCAAATTATAAGTTATAAAATAATTATGGTATCAAATACCAATTAATAATAATGAAGTCAAAATTACGGAATATTTTAGCTACTAATATTCGAAATCACAGACAATTGCTAGGTTTTTCACAGGTAAAGCTAGCGGAAATTGCCAATATTGCACCAAGCTATCTAGCCATGATAGAACTTGGGAAAAAATTCCCATCAGATGGGGTATTAGAACGTATAGCTAATGCTTTAAAAATTGATCCTACCGAACTATTTTCTAAAACTTGTTACACGGTTGAAGAAGTAAGAATTTTACATAAATCAGTTCTAGATAGTATTACTCAAGCAGTAAACACCCAAATTACAATATTTGAAAAAAAGTATCGAAAGTAGATGCTTACTTATTATCATTGGTATTTGTCATTAATGGAGTAATTATTTATATATCCTGTGAAAAACTTTCCCATAAATCTTGTTACGACAACAACGAAGTAAGGTACGGAATAGCAACAAATGTTCCTATAATGCTTCTTCTTAATATCTCTCAAGAAATTCTGAAGGAGTAATAATTTCGGGCTTTTGAATTCCTACATTTTTAAAATCTTCATCGCCTGTAACAAATATATCTACATCTGCTATTACTGCTGAATATAGAACCATGTAGTCATCGACATCGCGAATATTAAAAAGTATAGAATTCTGTTCTGCAGATGTATGAACTAACTCATAAGGAATCCTGGTAAGAAATAAATCTATATCTTTTATCTTATCAGGGAACTTGCGTTTAGTTACTTCAATTAGTTCATCAACAATATAATAAGAAATTACAAGTTGATGCTCTAGTGTTGCTTTGCATATCAGAGAATCCATCCGGTCATTAGGAAAAACAATTACTGAAACAAGAACATTAGTATCAAGCATGACACGCATTATTTTTTGTTTATCTTTTTCCTCCGTACTTCTTTTACCATGCCAACCACATCTTGTTCATTTTTTAAACCAAGCCGTTCTGCTTCGCCGCGAAAAGCATTCTGAACATCTTTCAAGGCAACTCTAACTGCATTTTCCATAACTATACGACCATTTTCCTCAATGAAAATCACTTTGTCTCCATCTTTAACTCCCAGCTTTTTGCGAATTTCAGCAGGAATAGTTATTTGCCCCCGCAGCGTGATCTTTGCCAATTCCATAAAATCACTCTCCTTACTTGCATTGGATTCAATGATTTCATTGTATAACTTGGTTTTTAAGATGTCAATAAAAAACCTCACGCCATAGCGAGCAAAAGCATGGCAATCAATATCTGCTTTCATTTTCTTTTAACTGTATGTTTTATATTCATTACAGCCAAATTTATTTCAAAACTTGTTTCTGTTTCCGAAATATTTAAAGAATCGCCTAAAATGTCAGAAATAATTTCTCCACTTTTTTGCATGAGTGGTTTCTTTTCTTCTTCTGTTTTCTTTTTTCCCAATTCACCAACAGTTCTTGTTAATTCACGAATTTTTGTAAAAGTTTCAATTATTGCCAATGTTGTCTGAGTTGCCTGCGGACTTTTAAGTATTGTAGCAAGCATATACAAACCCTTTTCTGTAAATGCTTTGGGCAAAACACGGGATTTATTCGAATTTGCGGTCGAAAATTTCGACCGCAAATCTTGTATCTCGTTGTGTTCAAGGGATATGATATACCCTTTTGGAAACTTATCTGGGTTATTTTTTACTGCTTCATTTACTCGTTTTGTTTCTACTTCATATAAGGAAGCAACATCGCAGTCTAACAAAGCTTTTATTCCATGAATTTCAATTATTTTTGAATCAACATCAACAATACGTATACTCACACTACATTTCTTTTATTTTAAGATATTGATAAACCACTAAAAGGAATATTACAAAGAAGATTTGTTTGTTGATTCAAAAATAGGATAGATTTTTACAGAAGAAAAAAGGCTATACAGGAAAGATCCAAATTATCATCAGGATGACGCAGCCTTTGTCATACAGGTGAGGGAAAATATTTTCATTTGAATGACAACTTACGACAACAACGAAGTAAGATACGGGATAGCCACAAATGTTCCGATAATACTTCCTATCGAAGATAAAAAGAATACAATCAGAATATGGGTGATCCTGTTTTTCCAAAAACCTTTTAGCGTCGCAATATCTTCGGAAAGTTTTTCAAAATCTGCAACTTTTGGTTTTTTTAAAACAGTTTCAAGAAGGCCGGTAACCATACCTACACCAATCGTTGGATTCATGGTTGTAATGGGAGCTGCAAAAAAAGCAGCGATTATCGTAAGCGGATGAGCCATTGCAATCAGCGAGCCCAAAGCTGCCAAAGAACCATTAATAATGACCCACCACATCATCATTGTAAGACTTGTATCTATCCCTGATTTAAAAAATCCTGCAATAAATAAAGCTATAACAGCAACAGGAATTAAAAAGGGAAGCATTTTTGAAATCTTCTTTGGAGGAGGGATCTCATTGAGTGAATCAATATTAGTATCTTCTCCTGTACTAAACTTTTCTATCCAGTTTATCATTCCAGGAACATGCCCTGCTCCGACAACTGCTATAATTTTTTTTCCATCAGCTGTATATATTTTGGATGCAAGGAACTTATCCCTTTCGTCAATTAAAACTTCTTTTATTGATGGAAGGAAATCTGCAAGTTCACTCATCATTCCGTCAAGTTCGCTTTTCTTTTTCATATTTTCAATATCAGTATCTGAAATCTTCTCGCTAAAAAAAACATTGCCAAAAAGAACAGCAAAAAGCTTGTTTTTTCCCCATAAGCTTGATTTTCTCCAGGCTTTTTTCAAAGTTATCTGAATATCCCTGTCTGCGAATGTAAATGGGATCCCTTCGGATAAAGCTGTATCGATTGCAGCTTTCATCTCTTCGCCAGGTTTTATATCCAGAGATTTTCCAATCTTTTTTTGAAACGAAGAAAGGGCTAGATTTGCAAGCAGGAGAAAACCCTGTTTCTTTTTTATAACTTTGAATATATCCAGGTCTTTCCACGAATTGGGCGACTGTAATGAATTATAACGGGAAGCATCGATCTCTACGCATACATTGTCTGGTTTCTCTTCGCGTATTGTTTTTGAAACCTCTTCAGCACTTTCTTTTGAAACATGGGCTGTACCAATAATTATTATTTCTCTGTTATTTATTTCTATTTTTGTAATCGTATCACTGATTTCAGTAACTAACAAATTTTTCTCCTTTCGTGCTTCATCTCCACTTGAGACGAAGTAATCACCCTACCTGCGACTCTTACTGAACTTTCCAATTCGCTACTCTATATTCCAATGTTTCAGGGAATCCTGATTCTAAAATCTCAGAATAATATTTCTCGCTAAGTATATTTTTTCCCAAGGTATCATAATATATTGCAATATAAAACATCCCTTTTACTTTTTCAAAACTATCTGTTTCTTCTCTAAGTTTATTTAAAACCATTGTTTCATAATGAGGATCAATATACAATCTTGATACATGAAAAAGAAGATCCTCTTTGGGAATCCTGTTCATATTCTCCCTGATAAGTTTCTTTGCCATCTCTTTTTCACCTGCGCTTATTAAAGAGGCAGCGCCCAGTAACAAATATTCAGGACTCTTATCTATATTATATGCTTTAATAAAATAAATTGCTGCTTCGTTCCATTGATTGCTTCTGTACAATTGCAGCGCATAAGGGATAAAACCTCTTTTATAATCCCCCCTTATCTCCAATGCTTTTTTATAATCAAGCAAAGCAAGATCATCTTTTTTCATCCCTTCATTGGCCTGCGCCCTGTGGATATAGGCTATGAAAAAAGAATCATCATAAGAAAGAACTTTTGTAAAATCCTCTACAGCAGCGCCATATCTTGACCTGTAAAGCCTTGCCCTGCCTCTATCAAGATAATTCCACACATTATCAGAGTCAACTCTGATAGCTTCATCAAGATCTTCTTCAGCTCCTTTAAAATCATCATTACCTGACTTTATCTGCGCTCTCTTGACATAAGCAAACATATTGTCGGGATTGTTTTCTATTACAGTATTAAATTGTTCAAGAGCTTCTTTACTTTTTTTCTGGGAAAGAAGCACCATCCCATAACCAAGAACAGCATCTTCTATATAACTATTTGAAGATACTACTTTTTTAAAATAGGATTCAGCTTTATTGTAACTTTTTTCTCTTGCATAAATTCTTCCCAATGAGATATTGGTATCAACATTATCAGGATCAAGACTGGCGATTTTTTCAAGGACCTTTTTTTCATTTTTTAGATCCCCTCTGTTATTGTAAATAAGAGAGGTATAATATAATGCAGTTACATTTGAATCATCTTCTTCAATTATTTTAGAAAGTATTGCTTCTGCATCATCGAGTCTTTGGTTTTTAATCAACAATATAGCATAAAGAAGAGGGTCTTTTCCGTTTTCTTCTTCATATATTTGAAGGGCTTTATCCATATTTCCGCTTTCAGCTTCAATTGCAACTCTTTCAACAAGTTTATCCTCTTGATCCAGTTCAGATGTTTTATCAACTGTAGCTTTTGTTGCGCATCCCTGAATTATAAATATTAGAGAAAACCCTATAATAATTTTAAAAATATTTTTTATCATTTATACTCCGTACTACAATGGATATGTATTTATTGTATTTAGATGAAATATTTCAATAATACTACAATAAAAAGCTAACTTTACTCAAGGTTGCTTTTTTATCATCATCTTGGTAAAATATAATCATGGCAAAAAAGATTGGCAAAAAATATTTCATAATACCGACACTCTATCTTTTAATAATTACACTCCTTGTCTATATGCATTTTGGAGTAAAACAGCAGTTTTCAGAAAGTTATTTGTACATAACATTATCGGGAGTTGCAAAGTCATCAAGCAAAAACCATGAAAAAAATATTTTATCGCTCGATGTAACTATTTATGGTATAAAACTTTGTTTTTCAAATTCAGCGCCCCTAAAAATAGAAAGCAGCAATGGAACAGTTTCTAAACTTTTTATTACAGGGTATCAGAAAAACAGCAATAGTATTGATCTTTTTTTTACAGATAATTTTAAAATAAATATTTCCACTCAAAAAGGGAAAGAAAATGGTTTCTTGATAAAACCTGAAACATCGACTTTCACCAGTGCAGGCGGGACAAGTGGGGGGATAAAAAAAATATCAATTTCTTTTGACATTGATAAAAGAGGGACACTGCATAGATCTTCCAATTTTCCGATTTTTGGATATAAAACTGATGGGGCAATCTATTTTCTTACTGCAGCTGGAAATGATTCAACTATTGATATAAAACAAAAAGAGATCAACCTTCTCCCCTACAGGAATAATTTTGCAATAACTGTTTCTGAATCAGAAAAAGGGCTTGAAGATCCAAATACATTCTGGCTTGCTAAAAATAACCCAGATATTCTGCAACAAAATAAAGATGAAGATATTGCAGAACAGTTGTTTCTTGATAATGCATTTAAAGGTTGGCGAATTGACAGATTTAACCGCGATGAGGGCAAATGGTTCAATAAAAACAGGCAGCCAGTATATTCAAAAGAAATAGTATCTGCACTTGGAAGTGAACTTGTCAGGCGCAAGTCAGTTGCTGCGAATCAGTGGATATTCCGCCTTGCAGAAACAAAAAACAGTGAAACAAAATATCTGGAAACAGCTCTTATAAATGGAAACCTTGTTCCAGCATATGGCCAGCGCCAGGAGCAAGATATTGCGATCATACAGGAGATAACAGCAAAAATAAGGCGTAATGATATTTCTGTTTTTTTGATTGATGATCTTGTTAAAACTATAATAAACAGCGGTCCCTATTCTTTAACTCAGGAACTATTTGTAATGGCTGAAAAATTTAATATCGAATCTCCTGATATTAAAACTGTAATTGGAGTTGCCTTATCTTATCTTGATTTTATTTCTATCAATATGGAAAAAGAGGTATCATTAAAAAAATTAAATACTATAATCGATACAATACTTAATAGACTTATCATAAATGAAAAAGGGTTATTCATGATAATGGCAGGAGACAAGTCTGAATCTTTTTATACTGCTAAAGTTGCAACTCTTTTCAAAAAAGCTGCTGATATAACAGAGCGTCCGATTCTGGAAAGGATCAGCAATAGACTGGCTTATTCTATAATTCTATTAACTGATGAAGTTGGATTTTTACCTGAATCTATTTATATAGATAAGAAAAATATAAAAAGATATGAAGGGAAGCTTGAAGCTGAATATCTATATCCTGCATTGCAAAGCGCTAAATACATGCCATCAATAATGACTCTTTTAGGTTATTTTTCTCCAGGCACATGGATCGCAACATGCGCAGAGAAAGTAAATATTATAAAAACAGATGATAATAAATTTAATATTGAAACAATGTTTCCAGTCAGTGAAACAGAATATATTATTGTGCAGGGACTTCCTCAGGTTTCAAGGATGATAATTTATGGAGTCAACTGGAGTTCAGCATCTGATTTTGAGAGGTATTACACAGGCTGGACATATAATAGTGAAACACAGACCCTTTTTATAAAGCTCCAGCACAGGCAGGAAAAAGAAACAATAGAAATTTTCTTTTGACCCCGACTTTCGTCGGGGCAGGCTCTGACTTTCGTCAAGGTAGGCCTTGCTCTTTACCTGAGAAGATCTGGATTTTTCGTTTACAGTCCTAACATCAGAAAAGCAATTATAAGTATAAACTTTTTATAATTGACACTTTTTTAAAATCACTGATTATGCTATAAAAAAGAATCAAGGAGGTTTGTATGGACATAACTCAGGATTTAGTTGTTGACGAAGTAAAAATAAAAAAAGCGATCCAGTCGGAAATTCCCCTGATCATTACTACCTTTACACTCCCCCATGAGGTTGAGATACATGTTGAACAGGTCATTATCTCATTCCTCATTCAGATAGACCAGGAAAATCTCAGAAATTATATCCCCTATTGTGTTAGGGAACTGATGAACAATGCAAAAAAAGCAAATACCAAACGAGTATACTTTCTAGAGAAAGGGCTGGATATTGCCAATCCCAATGACTACGACAAAGGGATGACCCACTTTAAAGAAAACACCTTAAGCAATATAGATCACTACCTTCAGATCCAGAAAGATAAAGGACTATATATTAAGTTTAGCCTCAGGATGAAAAACAACACCATTTTTATTGAAGTACGAAATAATGTAGAGATAACCAAGTCGGAATTTATCCGCATTTACGATAAATTTGCCAGAGCAAGACAATATACTGATCTGCAGGAAGCCCTTTCTCTGGTACTGGATGATTCTGAAGGAGCAGGACTTGGACTAGTAATCCTTATCCTTATGCTCAAAAGAATGGGCATTGATGAAAACAGCTTAGACATTGTAAAAACCAGAAAAGAAACCATCTCCCGTTTAAAAATTCCTTTGGAAAAGACTCGCGTAGAAAATTTTTCAGCTCTCTCTTCAGCTATTGTGGAGAACATCAATGCATTGCCTCAGTTTCCGGAAAATATTCTAAAAGTACAGAACCTCATTGATGATCCAGATTCAGATATAGAGGATATTGCCCACCATATTTCCAGGGATCCAGCTCTTACAGCAGATCTCCTGAAAATCGTTAATTCTGCTCATTATACACTTCACAAGAAAGTGGATGACATTACCGAAGCAGTCAAAATTGTGGGGATCCAGGGTATTAAGAACCTCCTCATATCCTATGGTACCCAGAAGATTCTCGGGGAGGAGACAAAAGATAAAAAGATCCTCTGGAGACATTGTTATAAAACTGCTTTTTACGCTTATACCCTTGCCAAGAATTTTCGCAAGAATCGTAATCCTATGAATGACGCTTATGTAGGAGCAATACTCCATGACATGGGAAAAATCATTTTTTCAAGTGTTCATCCTGATCTGCTCAATAAGATAAGTAGTTTCTGCTCTAAAAAAGGGTTGCCTGCTTCTATCTTTGAGAATCTTTCCGCAGGAATGAACCATGCAGAAATAGGCGCACTTATTGCAGAAAAATGGAATTTTCCTGAAAACCTTGTCAACTCTATCAGGTATCACCACAATCCTTCTTCAGCTCCCGAGGAGTATCGTGAGTTAGTGTATATAGTTTATCTGGCTAATATGCTTTGTGAACTTGAGGCTGGAAACGTTAGCTTTGATCAGTTTGAATCTGCTGTGCTTAATCATTTTGGGATTGCTTCGAAAGATAAAATAGAAAACTTGCTTGAAAAATTCTCCAATGAGTTTCAGGAAGAAAACAGCAAGTAAAAGCAGCGCATCAGTGCTCTATCCCTGTAAACCTCGCGATGATGACATCTTGGCATATCGACCCCTGATGTCATAACGATCCATCCTGTCATACTGGTTCACCATGTCAGATGACGCCATCTCGTCATACCGTTCCATCCCGTCATACCGGTCTATAATATCATAACGATCCATCCCGTCATACCGGCGTAGGCCGGTATCTCCATCACTACTTATACTAAAACAAATTCAGGAATTACTTTTTCTTCTTCTCTAATAATAAATTTCCTACTTCTTCTACAGTTTTTTTCACTTCTTCGCCATATTTTTTAATAATGTCTGCTGCTTTATCCGGAAAAATATCTTTGGGTTTTAATAGCTCATAAACTTCTGTTTCCAGAGATTCTGCTAATTTGACCAATGTATTTGCCCGGGCAAATTTCTGCCCAGTCTCAATATCGCTGATAGTGTTTTTGGAAACACCTGCTTTTACTGATAGCTCTTCCTGATTCCAGCCCCGGCTTTCCCGTCGAGTTTTAATATTTTGTCCTAAAGTATTTTTTAATTCCTGTACTTTTTTCATGGTTACAAAACTATAGGGATATTATTGATTTGACTTGACGCCTTATTCAACAAACTATAAAATTATTAAATAATCTTATAGTTTGTATTAAAAACAAGGAGTTTTCTATGAAAAACAGATGTAAAAGATATTGGCGAGTTATGGATAAAAGATAAAGATCTTCAAAGTTTAAAATTACCAATAAAAAAAGAAACCAATATCGTAGATAAGTTTTTAAGTAAATCTGATAATAAAAAGGATATATAATTAAATATAATAAAACTTAAGCGTATGCTTAGGTATTTTTAAAGGAGAAAATTATGAAAAAGACAATTTATTTTTTAATGGTTATCTTGGTAGCTTTTGCGTTTGTAAGTTGCGAGAGTGACGGCGGCGGAGGGGGAAGCGGCGGAGGGGGGGGGGTGGTGGCGGCGGGCTTACTGGAAAAAATATTAAAGTAACGTATAAGATTGAGGGTATTTTTGATAATGCGGTAGTATATGAAGTTCTTTATACAAAAGGAAGAGGGCCAGATAATATTGTTAGCGAAACAAATATAGAAATACCATGGGAAAAAACAGTATATATAACTGATGGGGTAGATTATGCTTATATGCAAGTACAGACACATTTTAATTATCCTCTTAGAATATATGTATATGTAAATGATGTTAAGAAAGATGAACTACTTTGTATGAATGAGAATTCTTATCAAGTGGAAGCGTATTTAGGTGATATAGAATAAAAATGAAGGCGCAAAGGGTGGCTATACATCCGGAGCGCCTGAATATTAAAACAGGAGATAAAACAATAGTGAAAGAATATATTTTAAAACATAGAAACGATATTGTCCTAGAATTTAAAATAAACGAAGGCACAAAAGACGTAGAATGTGTAAATATAATAAATGATAAATACTCTCCTGTTAATCTAAATGGTAGTGATGTAGCTAAGGCAATAAGTTTTAATAATTGGATAATAAACAGATGGTGTAACATGGACCGGTATCACACAAGCAGACACTACCTTTGGCATTTATGGCATCCGTTCTATAGCATGGGGAGATGGCGCTAATAAATTTGTCGCAGGTGGAGGTTTGGCCAAAATGGCATATTGGTCAGGGAATTAACTTACTTGCATCCCAACTTTTGTCGGGATGCATGCTCCTGTTAACCTGGCTTATAATCCCAGATCAGCAGAGAGCGTAAATTAAGACAATGCTTTTACCCCATCGCACGATGGGGTAAAATTTACATCCATACCTCCCCTCCTCTATAGCTTTAGGCAGATTTAAAACCAAGTCTATACAAAGTTAATCAGTAAATCCACGACTCCATTGTTCATGGATCATGACAACCTACAAATCACATCAGCCACTCTTTCTTTACAAACACCATGTTATTTCATATACTGTTTTAACGAAGGGGTTATGTGACTTATGGCAAAAGCAATACTGCACAAAGGAAAACAAAAACGCGCTCTAAGCGGTCATCCATGGATATTCCGCAGCGATATTATAAAAGTAAGCGGCAAATATACGAATGGAGATATTGTAGATGTAGTTGCAGATAACGGCCAATTTCTTGCCAAAGCCATGTATAATCCACTCTCGCAAATAGCTCTGAGAATTCTGTCATGGAAAGATGAGCCCATAGATGAAAGTTTTATCCGAAACCGTGTGAAGCGCGCTTTGGATTACCGCCAATGCTTCGCAGATCTTAAATCCTGCAGATTGATTTTCGCTGAATCAGATGAATTGCCTGCCTTTATCGCTGACAGCTTCGCAGATATTATTGTAATCCAGTCGCTTGCTTTGGGCATTGAGCCTTTTAAACAAACAATCGTAGATGCTTTGTGTGATGCGCTGCACCCTCGCGGGGTATGGGAGCGCAATGATGTGCCTGTTCGGGAACTGGAAGGGCTTGCTCTGCAAACCGGTCTTTTGCGCGGCGATGTGCCGGATAAGATCGAGTTCTTTGAAAATGGTTTGCGTTTCCTGGTAGATGTCAAGCAAGGTCAAAAGACCGGCTACTTTCTTGATCAAAAAGAAAACAGGGCTGCGATCGCCCCATTTGTTGCAGGAGCCAGAGTGCTGGACTGTTTTACCCACACCGGATCATTTGCGCTCCACGCTGCCAAGTACGGCGCAAGCGACGTAGTCGGAGTTGATGTATCAGATCATGCATGCAAAATAGCTGCTGAAAACGCTGCTCTTAACAATCTGAATATAAAGTGGCGCGAGGCAAATGTGTTTGATTTGCTTCGTTCAGAACAGGACTCAGGAGCTATGTATGATGTGATCATCCTTGATCCTCCGGCATTTACAAAGACCCGCTCAGCAGCAGGCAACGCGCTGCGCGGATACAAAGAGATCAATCTGCGGGCAATGAAGCTGCTTAGGGACGGAGGGTACTTGATCACCTGCTCCTGTTCCCATCATGTTCTTCCCGAAGCATTTTCCTCTATGCTTACAAGCGCAAGCAGAGATGTACATTGCAGAATCCGGCAAATCGAAGCGCGTACACAAAGCCGCGATCATCCGATCCTTATGGAATCACCCGAGACACAATACCTCAAGTGCTTTATCCTGCAAATTCTAAAAAGTTAGCTCACTATTGATATTTATTACAATGCTTGCTCTGCGCAAAGATCAGGTAGTTTGATTAGGTATAAACTTTGCCAAGTATTTCAGGGTTATCAGCAGCAAATTTGAGCACATCTGCCATGATTCCGGAATAACCGCGGCCTAAAGCCTTGTATTTCTCCAACACCTCCGGCTGTATACGAAGCGCAACTACAGGGCGAACATCTTTCTTTTTCTTTGCTGCGCGTAATGCAGCAAATTCCGCAAGCGCCTCCGGAGTGGAGCGGGGAGCTTCAACTGTGTAATTGATTGGCTTCCGGGCTGCTCGCTTGGCTGCCTCTATAACTTCTTTAGGTGGCTTTTTCCCAACCCTTACCATTGATTTGGTAATACCCATTATAGCTCCTCCGTTATGATTCTTTTGTTCTCCCCTCGTTCTGTGTAAACCACAAAAAGAACAGGCCCAACTTTTCCTAATGTTTGCCAGCGCTCTTCTGCTAACACATTGAGATTGCTAATGTCCAGGCGCTCAAGTCTCTCTGGATCAGCAAAAACATATTGGGCAATCTCAAAGCCCAAGCCATGCTCCTGTTTATTGATCTCGTTCTTCTCATCATCCCATTCGATACCAATCAGCTTTTTATTCATATCGTATTACTTTTAGTATTACTTGTCAAATGATTAATGCTTAGTCACTTGATATAACACCTTTTTATGTTATATACACACAAGAATATGATTTTGCTTTAATACTTTTTACAAAAAAATAACTCCTTCGGGCTTTCGCTTAATCTCTCAGATACAAATTGAAAAATGGACAGAGTCGTGGTATATTGATTATATAAACTAAAATATATTTTTATTAAAAGGAGGCCATATGCGCGAGACAGGAATCGTAACAAAATTGACTGGAGACATGGTTATGGTCAAAGTAAATCGAAAGGTTTCTACGGGCTGTGGCTGTGGAAACTCGGTTACAACAGAAGAAACTATGATAAAAGCAAAAAATCTTTGCAATGCCAAGCTGAACGACCAGGTAGTTATTGCTACATCGCATGATGAGAAACGTTATCAGAGCAATATTAAAGCTTTTGGAGCTGTTTTTGCTTTTGGCATTGGAGCTGTTGCAGGGGAAAATATCATTCCACACATGGGAGTCGAGCTTTCCGGGCCTTATTCTGTAATTATTGGGATTTCCCTGGGAGTTTTTACTTATCGAAAAATCAGTAATATCTTTAAGAAAAAACCACTTCCTGACCCTGTTGCTTATTCGTTGGCTAAAGATACATCCTCAGATGCTTCATCCTGCAATATTTAAAAAGCTGGAGTAAGAACAGATACCAATATGACGCAAATATATAAACAAACACCTATACCCGGCAAAGCGCTGGAAAAAATATTGCCTAAAGGTTGCGCCCTGGTACTTGAAGGGGGAGGCACGCGCGGTTTTTACAGCGCTGGTGTCTTTGAGGCATTTATAGATGCTGGAATTATGTTCCCATATATTATAGGGGTCTCTGCAGGGGCTGCAAATGTATTATCATACATAGCAGGGCAAAGAGGCCGCAATCGTCAAATCGTAGAAAAATATGTTGGAAATCCAAAATATGTAAGCAAGCGTAATCTTTTGTTTCATCGTTCATTTTTTGGCATGGAATTTATTTTTCATGAAGTTCCTCAAAAACATGTATTTCTTGACTGGGAAATGTTAAACAAGCAGGATATCACTCTTCTGACAGGAGCTCTTGATTGCAATACAGGAAAAACAATCTGGTTCAACAAAAACGACGTTACTCCCACGCTGGAAGCAACTATGGCTTCCTGCTCTGTTCCATTTCTTTCACCAATATTTAAATTCCAGGGATATAAACTTCTTGATGGAGGGATCGCTGATCCCATCCCTATTGAGAAATCTGTTTCTGATGGCAATACATTTCATGTTATAGTTCTTACAAGAAATAAAGGTTATCAAAAATCTGTTTTTAAACACAAAAATATTTTAAAACTATTTTATAGCAAATATCCAAAACTGATTGAGGCAATTTTAAATCGCCATACTGTATATAATCGCCAGCTTGCTCTTTGCGAACAACTTGAAAAAGAGGGAAAAGCAATCATTATCCGTCCTCTTAAACCTCTTCAAGTTAATGACAGCACAGGCAGAGATATAGAAAAACTTCTTGAGCTTTAT
>Ga0123353_10006777_pt1 | contig 15348 bp, 8 predicted proteins | sample TergutLab28metaG_3_FD_92763 | JGI IMG/M metagenome (GOLD analysis project Ga0123353, IMG submission 92763) | Labiotermes labralis P3 segment gut microbial communities from Petit-Saut dam, French Guiana - Lab288 P3 | ecosystem: Host-associated > Arthropoda: Insects > Digestive system > Gut ... | reverse complement strand
TAACACTCATAGGGGGTGAACAAATTTTTGAGGGAAAAAGGAACAAACTCAAAATTAGGAAAGGGGGGGGGGGGGACATCAAGAACGTTCCATACTGAGGGCCCATAAATTTTAGGCGCCACCGCACAAAACACAGTCGCCAAGGCGACCCGGCACCAGGATTTGTACACCCCTGATACTAATTATAAAATATTGCTTTGTTATTTACAACACGCCACGAATAAAAATAGGTAATTATCCACTATAAATCCTCTACTCCGTACTACACCTTACTAGGGCCACTGCATTATGGACTCTAAAATAAGGGTTAGCTAAACTTGACTTGAGCTAACGACAAAAAAAAATGCACCATTAATTCCCTATTTATCAGCTGCCAAAATTTCGTTTTTTCTGACAATTTTCATGATTTGCTGTCTATTGCAGAAATTATGCCGCTCAAGTCACAAGTTTTTTCAATTGGGCAGTAACAGTAAGGAGACTGTGGCCAATTACACACACTTCCTTGCATTTTGTCACTTAGGTTTGAGCTCCCAAAATCGCAACACACTTCGTCCGTGGTCTACGCCATACACACGCACCTTAAACACGTTCAGGGTCGTGCTTAAAGGACATTCCATTGCACAGATCCCAACACCGTGCTGCATGGACTTCAGTGCACAAAGGGAACTTAAAATATTAACAGACATACACCCAACAGATGGCGTAGAGTTAATGCTCCAGCTTTGTATTAGGGAGGTACCCAGTTCGAATCTCGATCGAAAAAACCGTATGCCTCGATTTCTCTTCATGGTTTCCCTTAGTCCTTCCAGGAAGATGTCGGGATAGATCCTAGATTAAGCCATGATCGCTTCCTTCCAAATACTGTGCAATTTATCCTTGACCGATCATCCTACCACAAGCGCCATAGTGGGATATACTGACAGCATCGTTAAAAAACCACACACAGTCTCACAACACCCGCTTTTAGCAAAGATTCTGCGAAGTACTTAAGTAACAGGTTCTCAAATACCAGGAAGCACCGATGAAGACAAAAACAGTCACAGAATATGCACCCGTAACCTGCGTTTCTTCTACTTTCATTTCGTATGCTATACTCGCAGTCCAGTGTTTCCCGAAGTGTGCCCCCGGATCCCAACGGATCCGCTACCAATTCCCGGGCGATCCAAGGATGCATTTCTCTATCGGCTACTTTAAAGTTTCCTTGTTTTTTAACCTAAAGTGACCATGTTCTGCTAAAAATAGGGGCGGAGCATCTTGACTGCAAAATGTCTATGTAGTTCACTCACCAACAAATGCACCATTTATTAGCTTGGTTAAAAGTTTTAAATTTACATTAAAATACACAATAATATCGCTCCTACATGTTTCAGTCTTCAGTGACCATCATCAGGGAGCTTTATCCGTACCTAACTGAACTTATATTTATGTTAAAACACTCGGTAAAATTACGTCGTTATATATGTTAGGTGATGTGGCAGCAAGTCGTAGAGCACAAAACACATGTGTCGCTCTACAACTTGCTGCCACATCATCTAACAAATATAACGACGTAATTTTACCGAGTGTTTTAACATAAACATAACTTTAGTTAGGTACAAATAAAGCTCCCTGATGATGATCACTGAAGACCGAAACATGTAGGAGCGATATTATAGTGTACTTTAATGTAAATTTAAAACTTTTAACCAAGTTAATAAACAGTGCATTTGTTGGTGTGTGAACTACGTGGAATTCAAAATGCGCGGTGCAACGATGAAAATTGCAAAATATTTACTTCGTGCGACCGTTAGAGTAAATAATTAAGAAACTTCCTGTACCCACGAAGCGAGCAACAGTCATTTTAATCATGGTCGAATTATGCAATGCATTGTTACGTATTGACAGCTGTCTAATATCAGTTCTGAGATGTAAATATCTAATTTTGGATACGTATCATCCGGACACTACATATTTACGTGAGCGATGATGTGAGGATCCGTGGTTATTTTTCGAAGCCAAAAGGGTTTAGCGAGCAAAAAGGTTGGGAAACGCTGCTGTAGTCGGTACAGTGACCAGGCTAGGCCCAGACAAGCGAAGAATCGTGCTAGATTACCGGTAGGGCCAAGAGATTTTTTTTCCCAATCCGAGGCGTTCAGACCGGCTCAGGGGACCCACACAGCCTCCTATTCAACTGGAGCGGAGATAAAGCGGCCGGGTCGTAAAGCTGCCACTAACCTTCACCTACAACCAACGTAAGAAATGGAGCCACAGCCCCACTCCCCGATATGGCTGTATTGGGTGCACTGGGACAAATTAATCTCTATTAAAAAAAAATCCTTATATATCTGTAAGACCAACTTTTCAACGACATGATTTTCTGACAATCTGGCATGAAAGTTGTGTCACTGGAGTCCAACCAAATATTTTGTACAACCACAAATAACAAAATGGCAGACGAACGAACCTGTGAAATTGGAGTGCGACTAACGCCACCTATCAATTTTCAGGAAACGGGGTACAGTAATGGATCTTATAAACATAAAAATGTTATTAAGGTGATTTTGCACGGAATGTGACATAAACATGACAGCCTGCGCCATTTCTCTAGAGGTTTTAATTTCCAAGGAATCTGCAACTGACCAGTACAGCTGGGAATTACTTTTCTTATAAAAAATATTCCCACAAATTATATAGCAAACACGGCGATGAAGCAAATTTTTTTTACTTATATCCGACAAATTTAAATCAGACGAAATCTATATCTTTTACACATTCTACCCCCACCCCCTCCAAAATGACTCAACATAAGACCACACATATAAGAGTCCAACAGGCTAACCCACGAAGTAAAACTTTATTTCATTTTTGAATTATAAACTCAAGGTAGCTGAATATAGCTAAAAATAAGAGACGCATACTGCCGGAAGTTCTGCAGGGAACTCATACTTTACTTTGTGTTACGCAGCTTGAATTAACTGTCGTTCTTGTTCCACTAACCTTTTAAAGCCAACCCGTACCCACATATATCACTTTCTGTAACATTAAGTATCTCTGCATTTCACCCACACATGGTATTTATGTATCTTGTAGTACACAATAATCACAGAACATTTCCTTAAACAACTACAAACATCGGGCCTTCATAATAGACACAGGCTGTGTTTGCTGTGATCTACGAACTGCACCTTAGCTATATCATTTATACGAATGTCTTCCAAAAAAGATACTTTGTTGGCAAGTTCCAATTTGCTACTGCATGCTGCTCGTGCAGTCCTGCAGATTCACAGACACCAAAATTAACCTCACTGACTTACAGCCAACCAAATTCGTTCTCATAATTAAGTGCTGTAGCACTAATCAGAAAACAAAACTCCTCGGTCCCATGTCACTCTTTATTAACCAACAATTAATGCACACTTTTTGTAAGCTAATAACTTTTTTAACTCCGAAGGATTTCGACGTTTGGCCACGGCGTCTACTGTTTTTTTTATCACATCAAAATGAGTAGGCACTTACTGATTCTAAGATCACAGTTGTTGCACAGAACTCACACTTTTTAGGTTTCCACACGGACACTAAAAAGTGTGAATTCTGTGCAAAAACTGTGATCTTAAAATCAGCCAGTGCTTAGTCATTTTTATGTGTTGCAAAAAAAATTGTCAAGAATTCCCTGAAGATGGCGTAGGCAAACGCCGAAACGCGTGGGAATTAAAAAGTGATTAGCTTACAAAAAAGCGTGCATTAAATGCTGGTTAATAAAAAGTGACGTGAAACATGAAGCACGGTGTACAGAACTCCAAAATCCTCGGTCCCTGTTTCAAGCCACTACTTTCACCTTCCCATCGTCCTCATTTTCACAAAATTCATATCAGAAGGACAAGCGGGCGAAGTCCAGACACCTTCTACCAAAAGGATACACTCTCTCCACCCGATTTAAAATGTCTCTCTTCTCCACTGTCTTTCCTTTTCTTCAATTCTTGCACTACATATCACGTCTCTCTCTCTCTCTTTCAGCCTTCAAACTTCAAATTTAAAACATAATACTGCTGCCAGAATGCCTGGCCGCTGGTCTGTATGACGCTCTACAACCTAAACACGTAAGGGTAAAAAATTCTTTGCATTTTTACCTTTATTACTTGCGCGCCTTAGCGACACCATTTGGATGCTGTGAGCACTTGACCTTCGTCGGGCAGGCATTCTACATCGACAGGGCCACTAACTTGGTCGCCACCTAAAATTCTGTTACTAAATCTCCAGAACAGATGAATCACCAACTAGACTCCTTGTAACACTGCAAGCGCGGTGTCTACCGTTCAGGCAGCCTACCGGCCGCAGATTACACAAATACATCCGCACCATTCCAGGCGTACTTCTCACTCCTTTGCAACGGCAAAGGTGAAAGACGCGGTATAAGAGAATTTGACGTTCTCCAAGTACTTACAAGTGTATATATAAAGGACCTCCCACGGCCGGTAAATCTGGGCGTGGGAGTACGGTACATGGCAGTGAATAGTACTGCGCTCTTCTAGGTTATTACGCAGCGAGTAATGTCCGCTGAAGATGGTACCGATATGTAGTCCCGAAACGTCAGTAAGGAATTACCATTACTCGCTGTGCAATAACCCAGAAGAGCGCAGTTCTCGTCTCCTTCGCGGCGGAAGCTTAAAATCACCCATGGCAATGACATGAAATAAAATGATCGGTCAAGAAACACTATCCATTGTAACGACGATCATGATCTTGATGTTATGGATGTCTCGTACGTGATTACCAAGTTTTCACAAGAATTGCTTCCACCATCCTACCGATAACCTTCCAGCACAGACCTTGTGTGCATGATGTCACCTCTCACCCGTAGATGGCAGACCAGCTGTTACTGACAGTACAGGCGACATAATGGCCTTCAGCCCTATATTACTGACATCCGTATGTCATTTTGTAATGATGTATCAGCCGTACAAGTTGCGTTTCATCACAGAAATTCACAAAAGGTCTATGTAAGGCATACTGTAAAGTTGGTTAGTTCCACAAACTATTCAGGCTGTCGAGTGAACTAAGTAAAATATCGTACAGCTGGCGGTACATTCGGCATTCCTGAACCAGCCTGCAAGATGGACCGTTTCTTACAACTAATTTCTTTAAAAAGCTGAATAATTTCCTCATTATACGTGCTATCCCAGGGCCGGGATAGCTCAGTCAGTATAGTGACTCGCTACGGGCTGGACGGTCCGGGGACCCAATCCCGGTGGGGACAAAAGTTTCTGCACCCGTCCAGAGCAGCCCAGGGTCCTCCCACACAGCATCCTATACAACTGGTACCGGGTCTTTCCCGAGGGTAAAGCGACCGGGGCGTGGCGCTGACCACCCACCCGCATTTAACGCCAAGGTCATAGAAAGAGTAAAGCTATACATTACACCCCTCTGGACCTTCGTGGCCCGTTCTAGGGTAACATTTACCTTTTAGGTGCTATTCCACACAGCACCGGCTCTGTTTTGTGTAACCCCAGGGAAACTAATTTTTGGGTGCCTCCCCCTTTTGACTCGGTTCTTACCCAAAGCTGTCTGCACTTTGCACCAGTTTGTTCTTATAAAGCTCAAAATTTAGAAAAATCAGACGAAGAAGACTGTAGTTAGGGAACTAAAATAATGTCAGTGGTTACTTGTGACAAAATGAATGGCTAAAACTGCCACCCCTGGATATGTGCTGACCCAGACACTTGCTTGCTTTGCTGCCACATGCAGCCCATCCTGATTCCACATATGGCAAACAGGGGTAGCTCAGTGCATAGCGACCATGCTACCGGCTGGATGACCGAGGAATAGGGGTTGAATTTCTGGCAGAGAACAGGAATCTCTTCACCAAAGTGTCCAGACCAGCTACAGGGCCCAGTAGCCTCCTAAGGGAATTGATGGCCCTTTATCGGGGGTAACGCGGGTGGGGCGTAAAGTTGACAAATCACTTCCATCTAGTGCCGAAGTTAAGAATGGCATCTAACTACACTTCCATTCACCATATACCTTCAAGACATGGTAAAAGCAGAGCAGGGACGACTCTACTTGCACATTTACCATTTCACTCACAATATAAAGTACCTGGAACCATTCATTACAATGTATAAAATTCACAATTTTCACTTTTACAGGTGGTAGTACAATGCCAACTTCAAGCTACTCGCATTGCTCTGTTTCTGTTGCATAACAGTATATTCTTAAAGACATAAAAAGTATAAAAATTGTGAAATATTCCTAAAATGAAGAATTGTTGTTTCAAAACTGCTGCAAATATTAATGCATATGCCAAATCCTTAATGTTTCTGGATTTATTATACATATTCTTATATTCACAACTAATTCCAAGTAGCAGCAGGATATTTCTTGAAAATCAAGCAGTCACTGAAATGATACCACAGATCATTTCCCATCTCATCCTCCTTGGTTTGTTTACCCTAACGATATATAGTGCAGTACTGTGTCAACAACAAAATCAAGTATGTGTTAGTGCTGTACATCAAATAGGTAAATAGTTGGTATATGAAAAACCAAAAGAGACAGCAAAATAACTTTACAATTTAGGGGGCACAGCACACAGGCTAAATTTGTTCAAACACAAACATAATCACTGCGAAAACACAGCATGACTACTGCTTTGTAACTTCCTTGAGATGTAAGTACTTTTAATTCAAAAGAGCTTCTACAATATTTCGTATGGTTAACCTTACAGCAACTAATCAACACTGTATGCACACTTGTGACTTTGCACTCTGAGCATCTGCATCTGTAGCTGGGAGATTTTAACTTTGTAACATTCACTTCTGACTGTGTTCTGTGTTTCTGTTTACTGTGTAATGAGAATAAATTTAATGACTGAATATCAAACACTCTGCTATCTGAAGTTCATTTTACAGTAAATAATTCTTCCAAAACAGATGTATGTGCCAGTTATGGTAAAATTGGCTTCACTAAGATGATCTAACAAAACCTCCCAAAACCAAATTAAGCCAAATGACATCAGAAATAACAAAGAAGGAGCATTGTGACCTGAAAACAACCCTGAAATTTTGTCAGTGTGGCAATACAGAGCCACAGTCTTCACTTCAACCTCACTGTTGTTTAATATTCAGAAATAAACAAGTTAATAAGTTGTCATTGTAACTTGCATTGTGACCAGAAACCAAACTGATTATTAATATAAAAGTGGTCAAAGAACCCCACTTTTGGTTTTAATGCATTTAAATCGATTGAACATATAGGATGATAATCTGCTGTGTGTTAGTAAAATAGATGTTCTATCATACAGTTCAGCATTACAGGTGGACAAAATTATCACCTTGCATTATTTCAAACTAGATTACTTGCCATACCAACAAAACATAAGCAACAACTGCTCATTATATTATTTATAAATGCTGTGTCATTGATACCACTAAATTCACTGGCCATCAACTTCATATGCATGAACAACCTACCCAAAAACTTTACACAAGCACTCCCTGATGGACATAGAGTTCCAGTCCACAAACCATTACATAACTCAACACTGACATATCAGATTGTTAGCAACCACACACCAAACATATGCGTATGTGTGTGTGTGTGTGTGTGTGTGTGTGCGCATGCTTTATTAATCCTGTAAATATCTACTGGGATACTAAACACAGCATAATTTGTGTTAAAACCTTAGGAATAACTGCAGGTTCAGTACTTAAGTAAATATTAAAAAATCATTCTAAGCACAAAAATTAAACAAATGGCATATGGAAAAGTACATGTAAGGTCAATTTCACATATGTCAGGGTACACAAAACCCTGGGACATACCTGTGTAGGAAATTCTGGCAGAAAAATGTTTACTGGATATATTTTAGGGATTCTTTCCTTTCAAAATAATCCGCTTGCATCATTTTAACACAGAATAACATGTACCTGCAAAAACAACTTCTTCCTGAGGATGTAAACTTTAATCATCTTTTTAAAGTAAACCCATATAGCTGAAAATAGCCAGGGTGCACAGTCAATATCATCACCATGCAGCAGCTTGGAAGACTGTAAATGTTTGGTTTGATTTTCATGACAGGCAAGAGCTTTTTATTCTCTCTAACATATCCAGACCACCTCTGGAGCCCACCCAGTCTCTCAGTCAGTGGTACCAGCGGATCCTTCCCCAGGCTAATGCTTATGAAGGACGAAGCTGACTGCTTGCCTCCATCTAGGGCTGAGGTTAAAACTAAGTGCAGCTATACCTCTGCTGGTTGCCTTACTTGCACATACATCAACAGCTACACCATTTACTTATTACTCTCAAAGAAATATACATTACAAGGAAATATTTTGTATGATGTTACTGCACATTAACAAAACTTTAACAAAAACTGCTACATCTGTTGAGTCATCAGCTTCATTCAAATGAAAATAAAGGTAGACTAGTGTTGCCGTATGTACTGGCAACTGGCAACATGTACAAGAATTAGAAATTTCATGTGCACGAAATGAAACAACTGAGATATATTACAGACAAATATCAAGGGCCCAAACATGTAAAAGTGGCAATGTCTGAAAGATGGGGTAGAAACAACAAGAAGTTGCTGTGAACAAAATGGTCTTATCAATATCATTCTACAAAAATATTTAACAGCCAAACATTTCAGTATACAGACACAGGGACAAGACAAAAGCATACAACTATGTAAACAAGCCAGTGGGAGACTGGTGCCCAAATGTGGGCAGGGACAAAACAGCTTAGGGAAGAAGTTAAAAATATGTCTGAGAAGGAAAGGATGTAAAAATATAAGTTAAGGTTACTCACCTTCCAAGGAAATTCCTGGTGGTTTACTGCCATACTTTGGTATGGTGCCTGTAGAATATGGAGCACTCGGCTTATACGGACTGTCTTCATCTTCAGTTCCCATCATGATTTTTGCTGCTCTGTTGTCAAGGCAACACTGTCAGTAACCTAAAGAACATATATGGCGGTTAAAAAATTTTATTCATGTGTGTCAATTCAGAAGTAGAAAATGTCTTGGCTACGTGAGCAACCACCAGTTGCTCAAGAAGAATTCTGTCCCATGGTTAGTAAGATGGCTAATTCTAGAAAGAGCAGATTGTTTTCAATGCATGATACTGTACAGTTCAGTGTGTAGCAGTGGTACTGCTTTGAAGTGAGGCTAACCAGATTCTTCCCGTATCAAACAATAATTTGAATTATTCATCTCTCCATATCATACTCAAAGTATGTCAACAGATAAAGTGTCCAAGCAGATAACATTAATATTCAGTTCTTCCTTCCTCCCACCCTTCCTGTGGAAAATCCATACAGTTAAAACTGTATAGGGTATTGAGCTACTGAGTATCTGCACATGAAACATCAAAACATAAAAAAATGTAGCTATCACACGCTAAAATCCATGACATCAGGGCACATATGAAGCACCCACATAAAATTCAGCAGATAAAAGGTACAAGAAGGTATTTTCCTCACACAGGCCATGAAGGCACATAGGGAAAATGGAGGTGTAGCACCACCCTTTCTTAAACTAAGCACCAGCTGGAAGTGTGTGATCAGCCTCAGGCCCTGACCACTTTGTCCCTGGAGAAAGGGCCTCTAGTACTCACTGAATAGGAGGCTGGATGGACCCCTGGGCCGGTCCTGGCAGTTTGGAGACAAGACAAATCTCTTGCAATTTCTTGCCACTGCCAGAATTCGGACTTTGATTCCGCCCCATAGCCTAGTCACTATATAGAATATGCTATTCCAACTCAAAAATTCAGCTGAAGTGTTATAAAATAAACGGACGTGATTTAGAAAAATATTACAGATTGAAAACAATATATCGGCATTTGGATAAACAAATAAGGTCACTACATGATTATGTGAGATTTCAAATGCGATATGACGAGTAGGCCATTCTGGGGTATGACGCCATGTGATTTGGTGAATGGGTAACTATTCCAAAGGAAACAGCTGCCTCCTTCTTCATGGAAGGGGTGACGTGAATATGGATGCATCAGGTTCCAACGTAGCTTTTGTATCCATGTGCCAAACCAAACGGCATCACATGTACGAAGAACGCATTCTTGATCACATGCTGTTCTTAACCTTAAAGAAAGCTGTAATTACACATTCACAGTACTTGATTTTCTATTTTCATCAGACGCGTAAAAATGGACTTGGAAAACCGAACATACCTTTGCAACTTCCTCAACACGAAAACCTTGTACGTAGCTTCACCACTCCTGCTGGTAATTATTTGGCCCAACAGTGCATTGTACGTGGCCAATTACTAAAGAACATGTAAGACTAAATTTCTTCTAAAATTAGCAACGCACATTATCCAGCACAAAGCATAAATACATACATAAAAAATAATAACAAAACAAAACTGAATCCAAGCAGGTTTAATTAATCCATTTCAAACACTTCCAGTTCCCTGCACACACGCTTTCAACCATCGATCAGATTTTGACAGCCTGTTGGAGCTGCAGTGTAACAAGTCTCTTGCTGCCATCTATTAGAGAACAGCGGAACTTTTAGCAACCCCACTTCCATTGCCTATGAGGACTGCGGCGTACTGACATATGACGCCGTGTAGCTTGGTAGACACGTGTGTAACTTAGGCTCCTAAATAGTAAACCCCACAGCATCATATCCCAAAACATATTCTGGGTCAGATTTAGATTATCACGGCGGTGACTATAAAGTTTTCAGCCCGTCTTCTTGGATATGTCACCGTGCTGTCCGGTAGAATTGTACGGATGTTTCAGAGAAATTGTTGCGTCCATAACCAGAGCAGATATGCTGGGGTAACAAGTTACTCTTAAACATCAGTAAACTCCTCCCACACTACAGAACACCGCTTACGTAACGCTGTTTTTGTGTTTCACTCTCTACACGTCCTTTACAAAGTAAATAGGATCAACTTATTTGCAGACAACATCCGTTCGTCTGTCTGTGATTTACTGTCAGCGTCTAACCAAGGGGTGTACAAACTATTTAAAAATCTTGGTGTCACCTCAAAATTCTAGGAGCCAGGTCACATGAAGCGATTTACAGTATATACAATTTAGTAGCCATAGCGACTTGGCACTCGGGATATTTGCACCCTTGGATTAACCTGTGTGTTGGATTTCCACGAAATTCGGCATAGGCATTCTTAAAAAAAAAAAAACATCGAGAAAGCACAAGTTGCGTGAAAATCGGCTGAGTGGCAGTCCTACTTCATTTAAGGGTTTGGGTGGATTTACGCCCGCATTTTACACGATTTAACCGTAATGAACACTGATAGAAAGAATTTCAATATAATGCCGTCGAGTGTTCATTGTTTTCGTGAAAATTGGTGCAGTGGAAGTTACAATTCATTTAATGGCGAGCATGAAATTTTGCCATGTTTCGTCCTGTTGTGTTAAAATTCAGTGCACGAGACATCGACTTTAAATTATTACTCGATTCTGCCTATCGTGATGGTTGACATAGTGAAAGCCATCATTTCACGAAGGGAGTAGATACAGTTCTGTCGGCGCTCTTCACATTTACAGACTGATTTAAACGAACTTCAGCATAGCGCATCTGAATGTAAGGCCGTAAAGCGTTTGCGAGTGTCGCAAAAATCGGTCCAGAGGAAGCTGTACATCCCTGATGGGAGTATTGGGAATTCAATTTATGCGTGTACCACGAAAACGCATTACTTTATGAAAGTAAAAAACACCTTAGCAAGAACTATATAATTCGTTATAGAGTAAGCTGTTTGCAATCTCATTATCGACAGTAAAATGTTTACAGACATTTTTCTTCTCAGAGAAGGTAAAATTATATATTTGTGAAGTGAAACACGCGTGTAAAGATAGATTCGTTGCTTTATAAACACAAAATTGTGAAAATGAATGCGAAATTGATATATGGCTGTAATTTTAGTGTGAGATTCTTGTTCACTTCTCAGACAAGCCATCCCTTTGTGTATATGATAATGAAAATGTTCTAAAATTCTACTTTGACTAAATCGGAAGCGGATGTATTCACCATTGCATGCTTATCTTCATCATAAACTTCAAGAAAACGTTTTCAATCTTCACATTTTTACAGTTCAGTTGTGGGAGTAATGGGATTCTTTAGGCCAAACCAGGCCAGTTGGGCGTTACACTTGATAGCACCGAAATTCGTTTTCACTCTCTGAATGGGTCATAAATTCAGAGAATCGTGAGCTAATAACCTCTTGCCCCCAAGTCTAACGTAACTTCTTTGTGATTTCTTCCGAAGAAATTTTACTTACAAGGATATTTCAATTAATTGTAACCAAAGAGGATTCGGCAGTGTAGTCTAAGAAAATCTGGTCAATTACAGGAGGAAGGACCTTGAAGAGTTGAAGAAGCCGATGTCCATTTGTTCACGAATATTAATGTTGGAAAACGAAATACCTACAAGACGGGAGATAAGTTCTCATAGTTCGGTTCGGTCGGTCGCTATGCCTCCAGTATTGAGGAAAGTTGCTTTCCTTTCTCAGTGGGGAGGAAATATACTTGATATAAAGTATGAAACACGACAAACGGGTGATGCGGACATACAAATATTTTCTTGATGTTTATGAGACCGTGCATCATTAGAACAGCGATAGGTAACCAACAAGATGCAACAAATTCCGTTTATTGGTCTTTTTAAATCAGTTCTACGTGTTTCGGGCGATAAACTTGCCCATCCTCAGGAGCACTTCTTGACTGAAAATGCAGTCAAAAAGTGCTCATGAGATTGGGCGAGTTTGTCGTCCGAAACATGTAGAGCTTATTTAAAAACATCAGTAAACGGAATTTTTTGCACCTTGTTCGTTGCTTACACCGTTATACAAAAATTTAATCGACTTACAGCTGTCAACTACGAGAAAGTACACTTGTTGCAAGAATGTCCTTAAGAGCTACCACGTTCTGATGGCCATATTTTGAAATTCAGTAAACTTTATTCACTCCAATAATATTTTTTTTAATGAATTTTTTCTTATCCATAAAAAACTTCTACTTCCACGTTGGTCGGATCGAATACCGGTGATGAACTTCACAAAAGGATCTGCGCCCGCATAATTTGAGCTGAGCTGTGCAAATCGAGCTTAAACCCACTACATCTGCTATAATTAATTAATTTGGCGTCCATCCCTACGGTGGGAACTGTAGAGGGACAAGAAACGTAGCGTCCACTGGCCGTGACATTCGAAATAAGATTACCTATATAAGACTGCATTCTTATGTAACCGGAATAAAAAGGGTGTTAAAATATAATTACTTACATAATAATGTTAATCACCCTCGATTGCGACAGAAAGTAAAATATATATATATATATATATATTCCATTTCTCACGTCCCTCTTTAACCCTTAATCAAGAAATCTGTACCAATGACATTCGCAAACTCACGTTTATGTGCTTCTTATTATTTCAAGATGGATCCAATTATCTGTCCTTATTTTACCATCATATTGTAAGAGAGTTCATACTGAGAACCATTTATTTTATTGTTTTTCCTCCCTAATTTACATATTACTCTACCTGCGCACCTCCTACAGGCACACGCTCTCTTCCCCAGATAGTCTCAAGCATTTATGTTTATTTTAAATACTTTTTATGGCACAATATCTACCACACAAATGCTACACAAATTTCCTAGGAATCTATAAACACAATATGAATAAAAGAATCATAGATTTCATGTTTACGAATATAATTTACGAGATAAATAATTCATAAGAATAGGCATTGATCTGTAGTATGATAAATGTACAGAAACTTACATAATATAGAATTGTATTCAAGCAGCCCCAACATAGATATGTTATTTTCTATCTACGAACACGAAAAACTGATTCTATTATAGATTTCAGACTAATGCACAGTCATATCTCAGATAAAAAAAAGCTCTTCTAGCAGTGATCGTGTCCGAACTTCGACAATTGCGGAACCGTACCCAAATAAAATAATTTTGTGGCCCTTGAGGAGAAAAAAGTTAGTGCAAACACAAACTGCTGTGGACGACAGAGGGACAAGAATTGCTACTCGTTTTCAGTTCGCATGTGTTAGCAGATTTATGTGTCTGTATTATATAAAGTAGTATGAAGCATAAAAGAGAAATGAGAAAACGTGATACACAGAAAATGAAGTGGCGACAGGACTCTGCTAGTCGTGTAAGGGGCGCAGATGAAATACAGCAGGCGAATTCAAAACGGCTTTTCCGCCCAGCAAAGTTTTACAGTAAGAGTTCATATAAGACAAACAAAATGGTGGAGAAAATATGCACATACTTAATGATGTTTTTGGAAACTTCATCCATTCATGGACTCAAGTACCTGACACCGAAAAATCGGGCTACTTCTGAGCGGTGAGAACTTAATATATATTGTTGTTGTTTTCTATCTGATTATTGAAATAGGTGAAGTTCACACAACACTGGACTTCTGACCACCTAAATTTTAAAATACAGTTTTTGTACGGAAATACTGTAATACGCGAAATTTACTTTCCAGAATTGGTAACACTAGAAGATTGGCATGGAAAAAAGACATAAACCTGATGTATATTTACAAAACACTAGAAACACTGACGTATAAAACGAAATATTGAGTGATCGTTATTTGAATTCTGTCCATAAACAAGTTACGTTTCAGCAAAACAACCAAATTTGCAGCTATTTGAAGTAAATCTGTGAGCGCCGGGTTTCTCTTCCACGAATCACTTAAACTTCAACGTTATTTTGACGGACATTTCTTCTCAACACTTTCCACCCTGATGTCTTACCAGTTTTTACGATTCCTTGTTGTTGAGACATTTGGTGTTACGTACAAGATGACTCAACGCAGCATCCCCCTTTCTGAATTTGATATGTCTCAATACGTTTCATAATGAAAATTAATTACTCGTTTTTTTTTTGGTCCCGCACTATTTCAGGAACCCACTCAGAGAAAATTCCTTTACATTAAATACGCCCCAGAGTTATGTAAAATTTACAAACTCCAACGGAAAGTTGATTTTGAGCTGAAGAAATAATCGTTTGTATTATTTTTACACATTTCGTAGCGTGTAAAACATTAATTGTCACCGCAACAAATATATATCATTACAATGAGGCCTAAAATTACACGAAATTCTTACATAGAATATTGTCTGTTCTTGTGGGTCTAATTGTTCTTACAGTGTCGTATGGCTTGGTCTGATTTTCGCCTGCATGGTTGGTGCGGCACTACTCAGTTTGTCCACTTGGAGACGCTACCAGGAAAACCCAACTGTCATCTCTATGGAACGAGATTATAAAGCCTGGAACACCTCATTCCCAAGCGTCACGATTTGTCCCCACAAGAAATACGACAACGCCTCAGAAAAAGCGTAACGTAACATGTACCTCT
>Ga0123353_10006774_pt1 | contig 15353 bp, 15 predicted proteins | sample TergutLab28metaG_3_FD_92763 | JGI IMG/M metagenome (GOLD analysis project Ga0123353, IMG submission 92763) | Labiotermes labralis P3 segment gut microbial communities from Petit-Saut dam, French Guiana - Lab288 P3 | ecosystem: Host-associated > Arthropoda: Insects > Digestive system > Gut ... | reverse complement strand
CGCCGCGCCCTCCACCGGATCGGTGCCCGCGCCCAGCTCGTCGAACAGGCACAGCGTCCCCGGCCCCGCGTGCTGGATGATGGAGACGATGTTGGACATGTGGGAGGAAAAGGTGGACAGGCTCTGCTCGATGCTCTGCTCGTCGCCGATATCGGCCAGCACCGCGCCGTACACGCCGGACACGCTGCCGTCGCCCACCGGGAGATGCAACCCGCAGGCGGCCATGAGCGCGAGCAGGCCCAAGGTCTTCAGCGCGACGGTCTTGCCACCGGTGTTGGGGCCGGTGATGATCAGCGTGTCGAAATCCTGCCCCAGGCGCGCGGTGATCGGGATCACCGCTTGGGGATCGATGAGCGGGTGGCGTGCCTGGATCAGGGAGAGTTCCCCGCGCCCGGACAGCGTGGGTTCGCTGGCATCCATGTGCCAGCTCAGCTTCCCTTTGGCAAAGATCAGATCCAACGCCGTCAGCGTAGCGTAATCGCTGGCGATGCCGTCGGCCGAGGCGGCCACCTCGGCTGAGAGTTCGGCCAAGATGCGCGCTATCTCGTTTTCCTCCGCAACCTCCAGCTCCCGCAATTGATTGCCCATCTCCACCACGGCGGCCGGCTCGACGAAAAGCGTGGCGCCCGAGGCGGATACATCGTGTACGATCCCGCTCACGTCACCCCGGTGCTCGCTCTTGACGGGGATGACAAACCGCCCTTGCCGGGTGGTGACGATCGGCTCTTGCAGGAATTTAGACGTGGCATGAGATGCAATCATCTGTTGCAACCGCTCCCGCACCCGCCCCTGCAAGATGCGCTGGCGGCGGCGGATGACAGCCAGGTTGGGGCTGGCCTGATCGGAGATCTCCTCTTCCGTGAGGATAATGGCGTAAATCTTGTCCTCCAAGTATTTGTTGCCCACGAGCGTCGCGAACAGATCGTCCAGCACGGTGGGCTGGTCGCTCTCCCGCACGCCAAAAGCCCGCGCCGCGCGGGCCGCGCGCAACATGGCGGCAATGTCCAGTAGCTCTCTGGGCGCCAGCGTCCCGCCCGCGGCAGCCCGCGCCAAGGCGCCGCCCACCGGCTTTACGCCGGAAAAATCGGGGCTACCCTTGGCACCGATGATCAGGCGCGCGGCGGAGGTTTCCTTCTGGCGACTTTCGGCCTCCCAGAGGCTCTCCGCCGGGCGCAGGGCAAGGGCCGCCTCCCGCGCGGCCGCGGTCGCCGCCATGTTGGACAACAGCCCGAGAACCCGGGGCAGTTCCAATGTACGATAGGATTTTTCCCGCAGGGCGTCTAGCAAGGGGTATCACGCTCCCTTTCAGGAGATATTATAATACATCACGGCGCGTTGTAGGGGACGCGCCCCCGCGCGTCCCGCCGCCGCGCCTTACAATCCAATCGGTGGTAGAAATCCAGCGTCCGGAAACCGCGATCCAGATGTGTCAGCGCGAACGTCTCGGACGCCGCCGCCAGCAGGGACAGCGGCTCGGGATCCAAGCGAAAGGCAAACAGGCGTTTCGCGTCGCCCAGCACGATATGCCGCAAGGCCATCCACGCATCCAGCCCCAGCGGCAACGAAATCCCGTCTTCCAACCCCCCCCGGCAGGCGGCGCAATGCGCCAGCCCCTGGTGCATGTGCAGGCAGGGATCTACGGGCGGCAGTTTCCCGCAAACGGGGCAGGCGCCCACAGAGGGCTGGTACCCGCACAGCGACAGCAGGCGCAACTCAACCGCCGGCTTGACCATGGACGGCGGCTTCTGCAGATGCGACAGGGCGTGACAGGTGTTGAGCATGAGCGAGAAGATCGCCGGATCGGGCGCCTCGTCAGACAACGCCTCGCACAGCTGGGCCAAATACATCGCCAGTGAAAGGCACTGCACATCCTGCCTGAGCGCGAAAAAGACATCCAGCACCTCAGCCTCGTCCAGCGTTGTGCGGTCCTTGTGCGTAAAGAGGGTCATGCGCGAATAGACCAGCGGTTGGGACGCCGCCGCCAGTTTGTTTTTCACCCGCCTGGCCCCCCGCGCCCGCACGGTCCGCTTCCCCTCGTCGCGTGTCAGCACGGTGAGGATCTTGTCAGCCTCCTTGTACAACGCCTCTCGCAGTACCAACGCTTCCGTCTGGATGTGCATCAGAGGTCAAACCCCATCTCCCGCAACTGCCCCGGCTTGTTTCGCCAGCCTTCCTTGACTCGGGCCCACGACTTGAGCAGTACCGGCCCCTCGTACATCTCCTCCAGGTCCGCCCGGGCTTGGGCGCCGATCTTTTTCAGCATGGCGCCGTTTTTCCCGATGATGATGCCTTTGTGGGAATCCTTCTCGCACAGAATGACCACGCCGATCTCCACCAGCCCGTCCTCCCGCTCGCGCAGGGTCTCGACCTCCACCGCCACGCCGTGCGGCACCTCTTTGTCCAAGGCGCCCAACAGCTTTTCCCGGACCAATTCGGCAATCAGCATCCGCTCGGGCTGATCGGTCACCTGCCCCTCGGGATAGAGGGCCGGCCCCTCGGGCATGAAGGGCGCCAGTTCGTCCAGCAGAAGCCCCGTCCCGTCGCCGTCCTTGGCCGAAATGGGGACGATGGCGGCGAAGCCATACGCCACCCGGTACGTCTCTATCACGGCCAGCAGATTGCCCTTGGGGACCGTATCGATCTTGTTGATCGCCAAAACCACCGGCACCGGCACCGGCACCGGCACGGGCGTCTGCACCGGCACCGACATCGGCACCGGCATCGACACCGACGCCTGCACCGGCGCCTTCGTCTGCGCCAGGCGGGCAATCAGCAACGCCTCGGGCTTCCCGATGCGCGCGACCGGCTCGACCACAAGCAAGGCCGCGTCCACGCCTTCCGCGCTCCTGTACACCGTGTTGACCATGACCTCCCCCAGGCGGTCATGCGGTTTGTGAAAACCGGGCGTATCGAAAAAGACGAACTGGGTGTCCCCCTGGCTCACGATCGCGCTAATGCGGTGGCGGGTGGTCTGGGGCTTATCCGAAACAATGGCGAGCTTTTCGCCCGCCAATCGGTTCAGCAACGTGGACTTGCCCGCGTTCGGCCGCCCAACGATCGCTATCAGCCCGGATTTTTTAACTTTCATGTCCCCCATCTTTCTTCTTGGCCCCGCGAACAAACAACACGCAGGGCGCCAGCAAAAGCGCCGGAAAGGCCGCCAGCCACGGGAGGGCAAGCCAGCGTTCCCACAGCCTCGTTAGCGTCTCCACGCGAAAAAAGACCACGATGCCCACGACCGCCGCCGCCGCCGCCGCCATCAGCACCCCGCCGGCGGCGGTATCCTTGACGACCCGGACAACCTCGCTCGGCTCCGGGCATTTGATATCGCACAACCGCTCGATGGACGTATTGTGCAACTCGGCGCACAGCACCATGCCAACACAGACAAGGCAAGCCGCCCAAGCCCAAGCCTCCAAAGCGGCCAACGCGCCGAACAGGACTACATAGGCCGCCACGCACAGGTGGATGCGCATGTTGCGCTCATGCTTCACGGCGTAGCCGACACCTGCCAGCGCGCGCCGCAAAGAGAGGATCATGTATGGACACCCCTGCCTAACCCCAGCGTAGCCAGCACGGCCTCGGTCAGCTCGTTCATGCGGGCTTCCTCTATGCGGCCTTTTTCGTGATCATGCCCCAACAGATGCAGTGTGGCGTGAACGGTCAAATAGCTGAGTTCGCGCTCGTAGGAATGCGAAAAGGTGATGGCGCGCGCCCGCGCCGTGGGCAACGATAGGGCGATATCGCCCAGCGCCACCCGCCCCGTTTCCGGATCCGTCATATCCTCGGTTGGCAAATCCTCCGGCACAAGGGTTTGCGAGGGAAACGCGAGCACGTCGGTGGGTTCGTCTTTCCCCCTATGCTCGCTGTTTAGACCCTGTATGCCCGCCTCGTCTGTGTAAAGCACGCTGACTTCACAGGGATACTGCACGCCCACCAACGCCAGCGTCGCGCGCACGCTCCGCTTGACCAACGCCGAAAGCGAACGAGTGACCCCCAACCGCGCTTTATCCGCCCTAACCCATACCGCATGTGTCATCGTTTGATTCTCCTTTTATGTATTGACATATCAGATATGCTGCTTTCATATTTTTCATAGGCGCGGATGATACGTTGTACAAGCACATGACGCACGACATCCTTCGCGGTCAGCTCGCAAACGGCTACATCCTCCACACCTTTGAGTACGCGGACGATTTCTTTCAACCCGGAGATCTTGTCCCGGGGCAAATCGATCTGGGTCACGTCACCGGTGATGACTACCCGCGAATGGAAACCGATGCGGGTCAAAAACATCTTCATTTGCTCCCGGGAGGTATTCTGCGCCTCGTCCAGGATGATAAACGAATCGTCCAGCGTGCGCCCGCGCATATAGGCCAGCGGCGCCACCTCGATATTGCCCCGTTCCACATATTTATGATAGGTCTCCCCGCCCAGCATGTCGAACAACGCATCGTACAGCGGGCGCAAATAGGGATCGACCTTGTTCTGCAAGTCCCCGGGCAAAAATCCCAGCTTCTCGCCGGCTTCCACCGCCGGGCGGGTCAGGATGATGCGGTTGACTTCCTTCTGCCGGAAAGCCGTCACCGCCATCGCCACCGCCAGGTAAGTCTTGCCGGTGCCGGCAGGCCCAATCGCGATGGTCACCGTATTGTCGCCGATGGCGTCGGCGTATTTCTTCTGGCCTATGGTCTTGGCTTTGACCGGTTTCCCCTTCGCCGTGACGCACAACACGTCCCGGGCCAGTTCCGCGACCTTGTCCTGGCCGCCCTCGTCGACCAACCCCAGCACGTAACGCACATTCTGCCCGGTGACCGCCTCGCCCCGCGCCGACAAGCTCAACAGGGCCTCGATGGCGCTGACCGCCTTGATGACCTGCTCCGGATCCCCGCTCACCTTGAGTTCGGTGTCCCGGTTGACCACGCGCACGCCCAGCTCCCGCTCGATGATCCCCATATTCTCGTCAAAGGAGCCAAAGAGATTGATGATGTGCTCCAAACGCTCGACTTGTATGGCTTGTTCAATCATGCCAACCCTATCCTTAATCTTGCCCCACCTCGTACCTCTCCTTAATATACGTGAAAATGTTTCAGTTCACAATTGACAAAATGCACAAAAATGATGGTTTTTTTCCGTCCAAAAACGCATACCTCATACCTCATGCCTCAATCGTCCGACAGAAGATGCGTCCTGGGGTGCCGGTAGGCGGAAGAGACCAGCCCCATGGCGGCGAATGTCGCGATGATCGACGATCCGCCGTAGCTAAAAAACGGCAGCGTCAAACCGATGACCGGCGTCAAGGCCAGGTTCATGCCCACATTGTTGATGGTTTGAAACAGGAGCATGCCGGCCACGCCCACGCAGACCACCGAGGCCAGCTGGGTCTTGGCGCGGGTGGACACGTAGAGGCACCGGATGATGATGACAGACAATAACAACAAGATGATCAAACAGCCAACGAAACCCAGCTCCTCCGCCGCCACGCAGAAGATGAAATCCGTATGCTTCTCGGGCGGGCTCCCCTGCATATTTTGGATGCCGTTGAACAGCCCCTGCCCCATCAACCCGCCGCCGCCGATGGCGATCTTGGCCTTGATAGGCTGATACCCCACGTTCAGGGGATCCAATTCCGGGCTGAACCCGTACAGCAGGCGGTTTTTTTGTTGTTCGCTCAACAGGCTGGAAAGCCATATCGCGGGCCCGGCGACGGCCAAGCCCACGCCGGCTATCGCGAACCAGCGAAACTTGAGCCCCCCCGCCAGGCACATGAAAAAGAAGATCATCAGGTAGACCACAATCATGCCCACATCCCTGGAGGGGAAGAAGACGACGCCGATCATCAAGCCGAGGTGGGCCGCCAGTAGCACCGCCGAGGGGAGGCTGTTGAGCCGCTCCCTCTCGGTAAACGACGAAATCTGCCTGCCCAGCACGAGCAAGAAGCCAACCTTGACCACCTCGGCCGGCTGGATGGAGATGGGGAACCCGGGGATATCCAGCCAGCTCCGGTTGCCGCCGCGCAAGGAACCCCAGGGCGTGAACAAGAGGAGGACGAACAAGATGTTGAAGGCCAGTATCCATTTCCAAAACCTCGTGATCAAATCCAGCGGCACGCAGCTGAGCAGGATGAACAAGATGACGCCGATGACAATCGCGACGCACTGCGTCGTGACCGTGCGGGCCGAAATGTCCGTCAACACGCGCCCCCCTGATTCGGTGGCGAGGGAGACGGCGCGGCTGGCGCTGGAAATCAGCGCCACCCCAAAGGCGGAGCAAACCAGGCACAGGACCAGCAGGAAAATGTCCGCCGTGCGGAAAAAGTACCCGACAGCTTTCCCGACCGCCTTTAAAACAGCTTTCATGCCAGACCTCCCATAGGCGCAATAGGTGTTGCCTTTGCGCGTGATGATGTGTTATAATGATCATAGCCGGGGAATATGATCATACGCCATATATGACCCAATATATCATCAAAGTACCCAGAAAAGCAAGTAAATGTGGTCAGGTGGTTTTCATGCGCTATATCTCTATGTCGGAACGCGATACCGAGGCGCTGGGGGAAGCGCTGGGGCGTAAGATATCCACCCCGTCCGTCGTGGCACTCTCCGGCGATCTGGGCGCGGGCAAAACCGTCTTCGCGCGCGGCTTGGCCCGCGGGTTGGGCGTGGACAGCCCGGTGACCAGCCCCACCTTCGCGCTGGTGCATGAACACAGGGGCCGCCTGCCGTTGTTCCACTTCGACCTCTACCGCCTGGACGGCCCCCAAGATCTCTTCGACATCGGCTGGGACGACTACCTGGGTGGCGGCGTGTGCGTCGTGGAGTGGGGCGATCGGGCCGCCGGGGAAATGCCGCCCGGCACGCTCACCATCACGATCGAAGCAGATCCCGAAAAGACCGACAGGAGATACATCACCTATGACCACAATGGCCCCTACGGCCACATTGGCCCCGAACCCCATGGCCCCCATGGCCCCCATGGCTCCTTTGACCACGTTGGCCCCTATGACCACGTTGGCCCTTGACGCCTCTTCGCGCACCGCCTGCGTGGCGATTGTCCGGGATGGCGCCCTGTTGGGGCAAGTCTATCAAAATAACGGCTTGACACATTCCCAGACGCTGATGCCCATGGTATCGTCGCTGTTGCGCAACGCCCGCGTCCCCGCCGCCGACATCGATTTGGTGGCCGTGACCCAGGGCCCCGGATCCTTCACCGGCTTGCGCATCGGCGTGTCCACGGCGGCCGGCCTGGCCTGGGGCTGGGGGCTGCCCTGTGTCGGGATATCCTCGCTGGAAGCCGCCGCCGCAGGGGTATGCCATATGGGCGGGCTCATATGCGCCATGATGGACGCCCGGCGCGGGCAAGTGTACAACGCGCTGTTCTCGGCCGAAGGCGGAACCTTGGGCGGGACGATAGCGACGATGGTGCGCCTCACGCCCGACCGCGCGATTTCACTCGACGCGCTGCGCCCCGAAATCCTCGGGAAGGCCCCCATATTGGTGGGGGATGGGTGGCCGGGCGAGTGGGAAGGCATCGCCCAACCGGCGCCGGCGCATTTGCGGCACGCGACCGCTTGGGCGGTAGCCGTCCTCGCCGAAAGGGCGGCGGCGCGCGGCGGGACCTACCCGGCCGGCGGGTTGCGCCCCAACTACCTGCGCCCCTCCCAAGCCGAAAGGGAGTTAGCCGCGAAAAGGTGAATTGCGTCAACGCCGCCGTCTAAGCCGCCGTAATCATCGCCGCCCATGTAACCGCACACGTTTACGCCAATTCCGCCGTAATCATCGACATCCACGTAACCGTCAACGCCGCCTTCTCTTGCCCCTGTAGTTTTGCCTTGTGTTCCCCCGTTTTCTCCGGCGGCGGTTGTAAATGATGACAAACGTGATATACAGCAATACGGCCATGGCCAAACCGGCCAGCGCATAGAGAAACCACTCCTGGGACAAGTACTCTTGGCAGCTGGCGATCATGTGCTCGGTTTCGTCCCTATCGATCTTGATCGAGGCCACCAGCGGGATCGGATCGAACACGCGATCCCCATAGCTGACCACAACCTCCCCTAAGACTGTCCCCTTCTCCACCGGCGCGTACACGCTCACTTGGCTCATCTTCACCGTTTTTTCCACATCATCTTGCACATTCAGCGTTTTGGGGACCAACGCCTCCAGCTTTGCCTTCGGCACCAGCGTCACCTCGTCGTTGTCCTTCCCCTCGAATACTTTGACGCTCCCCAGCTGTTCGGTCACGACGAGCAATGTCATCATGGTGAAATTTTTAAATCCCCATTCAAATAAATCCTTGGCCTCCACGTAGCTGCGGATCTCCGGGTTATCCTTGGCGCCCATAACCACGCAGAGCAACAGCCGCCCATCGCGCTCGGCGGTGGAGACCACGCAATACCCAGCCTCGGCGGTGTATCCCGCGATGATCCCACGGGCTTCGGGATAGCGGTATGGATTATGGGACGATCGAATCGCGATCATGTCATTTTTCACGGTTAGCAAGTGCGTGACCTGGGTCTGGCCATCCGACCCGGTGGCACTGACCGACATGGTATTCCTCGTGTCGCAGATCGTCATGAACTCCGGGTATGCCAGGGCTTCCTTGGCAATCCGGTAGATATCGCCGGCGGTCGTGTAGTGGTTGCTGTTGTGCAACCCGTGCGCATTGGTAAAATGTGTGTCCAGGCAGCCCAGCTCCGCCGCGCGCCGGTTCATCAGCTCCACAAAAGCCGCAGAACTCCCGGCTACATGCTCGGCGATGATGTTACACGACCGGTTGTCCAGCGCCACCAGCATGCAATAGAGCAGGGAACGCAGCGTTATCGTCTCCCCCGGCTGGAGATCCACCGCGCTGTCGGGCAACCCCCCGAAAGCCTTCTCCGTGACAACGACCTGCCCATCCAGGCTACCCTCCCCCGACGCGGCAAACTCGAACGCGAGCAACGCGGTCATGATCTTGGTCAAGCCCGCCGGCGGGATCCGATTCTCCGCTCCGTCCGCGTTGCGATGGTAAAGTTCCTGCTCCGCGCCCATATCGACGAGGATCGCCGCCCGCGAGGAGATGTAAATATCCGGAAGCGTAAAAGCCAGGGCAAAACCGGGCATCACAGCCGCCCACAGATATACCGCGAAGAAAACGACAGCGAATCTTCGCAAACATTTATGCAAACATTTATCGGCGTCCCCACGCGGCATGACAGCACTCCCTTCTTTACATGATACAATCCATTATATCAAAGCCTCCCGCAGGGCGCAAGGGAGGCGGGTGATTTTTTGAGGTGTAGTAATGCGGAAAATCAAGCTCCCCCACCTGACCATCATGTTGTGCGCGTTGTTTGCCACCTTTTCGCTGGGGTATTGGATGGGCGGCCATACCCAGAGCGGCACCTACGCCATTCTCACCGAGGACTCCCAGCCGATCGACGAACCCTCCTTCGCCGTGCTGGATGCCCCCAGCGCGGAGCCCGGTACGGATCCCGGCACGCAGCCCGGTACGGACCCCGCCGCCCCGCCACAGCCTTCCGCCGCAACGACAAGCGGCGACGCGACCCCGGCGCCGCCAACCCCCCAGCCCACAGTCCGCGACGGGCGCATCGACATCAACGCGGCAGGCGCCGAGGAGCTGACCGACCTGCCGGGCATCGGCCCGGTCCTGGCGCAGAGAATCGTCGATTACCGAAACGCGAACGGCCCCTTTGCCGCCCCGGGGGACATCATCCAGGTGTCCGGCATCGGGCCTAAAAAGCTGGAAGCGTTGCTGCCGCTGATCAAAACCGGAGGATGAAGTCACGAAGTCTTGAAGTCATGAAGCCATGAAGTCATAAATAGGAACCGGAGGATGACAGTATGAGAATTCTTGTCGTGGACGACGAAAAGCTTCTGGTCAAGGGCATTATCTTCAATTTGGAGCACGAGGGATACGAAGCCGAAGGCTGCTACGACGGCGAGGACGCCGTGCGGTTGGCCCGCGACAGCCACTACGATCTCATCATCTTGGATCTGATGATGCCGAAAATAGACGGGCTGGAGGCTTGCCGCCGCATCCGGGAGTTTTCCTCGGTACCCATCATCATGCTGACCGCGCGCAGCGAGGACACCGACAAGCTGATCGGTTTCGAGTACGGCGCCGACGACTATGTCACCAAGCCCTTCAACATCATGGAGCTGAAAGTGCGCATCAGGGCCATCTTGCGGCGTGTCGGCGCGCAAGGCCAGCGCGCGCCCGTTGAGCTACTGTGCCTCGGAAGCATCCAGCTCAACTTGGCGGAACGCAGCGCCTCGGCCAATGGGCGATCCGTCGACCTGACAGCCAAGGAATTTGACTTGATGGAGCTGCTCATGCGCAACCTGGGCCGGGTGTACACCCGGGAGAGCCTGCTCAATATCGTCTGGGGCTACGAATACCCCGGCGACATCCGCACTGTCGACGTACATGTGCGCCGCCTGCGCGAGAAGTTGGAGAAAAACCCCGCCCGTCCGGAATACCTGTTGACGAAATGGGGCGTGGGCTACTACTGCAAGGCAGACGCCAACCAAGGAAACACGTGAGGCATGGCCAAGAAGGGGAAGCACACTGCCCGCGCGAAGAGGAAGAGGCAGACATTTTCCGGGCGGTACCAGCGCAAGACCGCTTTGTCCTACATCGCCATTATCATCCTGATGCTGGCTCTGCTCAACTCCTACCCCGTTATGGAATTCCAACATCTGATTTACACATCCAAGGAAGCCGAGCTGAACACGCGCGCCGGGTATATCGCCTCGTCGTTGGCCACCCTGGAAGTCTTGGTACCCCGTGACGTCGAGCAGATTATGAAAATCCTGGGCAACCAGAACATGTCCCGCATCGTGGTGACCGACGCCGACGGGCTCGTGGTATTCGACAACGCCGTGTCCGATCCCATGCTGGGGAAATATGCCATGCTGCCCGAAGTCTTCCGCGCGCTGACAAGCAACGATTTCTTCGCGAGCCAGTACGCGGAGGGCGCCTTCGAGAGCCGCGCCACCGTACCCGTCGTCAACCGCGGGCAAATATCCGGCGCGGTCTACCTATACGAATACGACTCCGATCAGGCCCTCATCCTGAAATCATTGCAGAACAACCTCGCCAGCATCTCGGCGATCATCGCGGTGGTGGTCGCTGTCTTGAGCGTCATCGTATCGTTCGCGCTCTCCCGGCGCCTGCGCGATCTGCTGCGCGGGATTCGCCTGGTGCGCGAGGGCGAGTACAGCCACCGCGTCCCCATGCGCGGCCGGGACGAGCTGGCCAGCCTGGCCGACGAATTCAACGAGCTGACCGGCCGCCTGCAGAAAACCGAGGCGACCCGCCGGCGTTTTGTGGCCGACGCCTCCCACGAACTGAAGACGCCGCTGTCCGCCATCCGCCTGCTCACGGACTCCATCCTGCAAAACCCCAGCATCGAGACCGACAAAATCAGGGAATTCGTGGCGGACATCGGCGATGAGAGCGACCGGCTGTCCCGCCTGACTGGCAAGCTTCTCGCCTTGACGCGGTTGGACGCCGAATTCTTCGATCCGGTGCGCGTAGTCAATGTCAAAACCGTGGTGTCCCTCGCCATCAGACGCTTGGCAGCCCTATCCGATCATTACAGCATTGAACTCAAGCCCAGCATGGCCGACGATGCCCTGATCGACGCCAACGCGGACGGCCTGTATCAAATCGTGTTCAATCTGGTGGAAAACGCGATCAAATACAACAAAACGGGCGGGCAGGTCCGCATCCTCCTCTTCAAGAGGGAGGGGACCGTCAAATTGATCGTGGAGGACAACGGCGTGGGCATCCCTGAGGAAGAGTTGCCCCGCGTGTTTGAGCGTTTCTACCGCGTCGACAAGACCCGATCCCGCGAAGCCGGCGGCGCGGGGCTTGGGCTATCCATCGTGCGGGACACCCTCTCGAAGTACGGCGGGGACATCCGCTTGGACAGCACGATGGGGAAGGGCACCCGCGTGACCGTGACATTTCCGGTTACGAAGCGAAAAGACGCGGAGAGCGAGGGCAAACCGTTGCACGAGGGTAAACCGTTATGAGAAGGTTCATGTTGGCTCTATGCCTGTTGGGTTGCCTGTGGGGGTGTCTGCTAGGATCCCTGTCCGCCTGCGCGGATGTCGCCGTTCCCAGCATGCCCCCGGAGGGATCGACCCCCGTCTATTACCTCACCGATTGGCCCACGAACGCCTATACCGATGCTTTGGTGGAAGCCAGGTATCTTGTAAGCGACCAAAACGACACGATCGCCTTTATCCTGGAGCAAATCATGGCGCCGCCGCCGGACGAAGAAACCTTGCGCTCCCCCTTCCCTGCCGGCACAAGCATGTCCTCATACGAGTTGCACGATGGCCTGCTCACCGTCAATCTCTCCGGGGAGTTCACTTCATTGTCCGGCCCCGCCCTCACGCTGGCGCAAGCCTGCCTCACGCTGAGCCTTTGCGCTTTGCCCGAAGTCTCGAGCGTACAGTTCTGGGTGGGCGGCGCGGCATGGCCCCCATCGGGGAAAAGCCGCTTTTCCATCGCCGACTTCCCGCGGGATGCGCTCGTCCTCAAGCCTGTGGACCAAAAACTCTCGCTATTCTTTATCGATCCGGAAACAATGGCGCTGGCCCCGGAAGACCGCTGGGTGATCCTCCACGAGACCGAGGCGATGGAACGCTATGTGCTGGAAGGATTGTTGGGCGGCCCCACCTCCCAGGATCTGACGTCTACCCTGCCCGAAGAGGCACAGCTGCTCAGTATATCGACCGAAGAGGAAATATGTTATGTCAACTTGGCAGCCGCGTTCTATGCCGAGCAGCCACCCTATACGCACGAGCTGGCCATCCGATCCGTCGTCCAATCGCTGACTGTCCTACACAACGTCCAGGCGGTGCAATTCTTGGAGGAAGGCCAGATAGCGCAAGCCTACGGCCCCGTACAGCTGAATGAACCCCTGTCTTGAAAAAGCACTTGATTATTGCCTCGATATCGATTATAATATACCCAGTAACCCGCCCGGCAGCCCCAATGGGCCATCCCTGATAGGCCGATACCCAGTATACCAAATAGAATATGTTTGTCAAAAACTTTGCCATGGAGAAGTACTCAAGTGGTCGAAGAGGCGCCCCTGCTAAGGGTGTAGGTCGGGAGACCGGCGCGAGGGTTCAAATCCCTCCTTCTCCGCCAACGAAAAACCTTAGAGCCGCAATGGTTCTAAGGTTTTTTCTATGTCCGAAATCAGTGATTTACCCTTTGTTTTACCCTTTACAGATTTTTTACGCCACTGATGTACGCCTCCATCCGCGCCGCGCTCTCCTGCTTCATCCGCTCCGAAACATGACCGTACACGTCCAACGTGAACGCCGCCGCGTGATGTCCAAGATTTTCTTGAACCGTCTTCACGTCAATCCCGGATTCGAGCGCAGCCACCGCGTAAGAGTGTCGCAAGTCATGAAATCGAGCCTCCGACAGTTTCAAAGCAGAAACGATGTCCTTAAATTGCTTGTACACCGTGAAGTGCGCCAAATGACCGCCAACTTCATTCGTAAAAACAAGATTCATGTCATTGCCCCAGACCTCACCAGCCTTTAACTGCCATTCCATTTGAGTGCGTTGGTGCTTTCGCAGAGCCTTCATGATTGAGGGAGGGGGCGTAATGCACCGCGCCTTATCGTTTTTTATAGTGACCAACTGATAGTGACCACCTTTTTTCTTTTCCTTTTGAAGTTGCCTATTTATCAGAATAGTCCCCCGCTCGAAATCCACACACGGCCATGTAAGCCCCAGAGCCTCACCCTGCCGCATCCCAGTAAAAAGCGTCACCGTGTAGACCGTCTCATATTTATGCCCGTCAATGGCCTTTAGAAAAGCGGACACCTCCGCTCCCTCTAAAGGCTTTATTTCTTTCCGCTCCCACCGTGGAAGCGTACAGGCGTCCGAGGGGTTGAATTTAATGTAATTGAATTTGACAGCCTGTGCCAATGCCTTATGCAGTACACCGTGAATGTTCTTGATTGTTTTCGGGGACAGTCCCGCTTTTTCATCCTTACCCCGTTGCAGGGTATTGTAGAACACTTGTATGTTGTGCGTAGTCAGCGCGGATAGCTTGGTTGCTCCCAACTCGGGTTTTATATGGACGTTTACCTGTGTGTTGTAGGAGGCCACCGTGAACGGCTTGACGTTGCCGATGTATTCCGCAAGCCAAATATCAAGCCACTGCCCGACATTCAGCCGAGAGGGTTCAAAATGTACGCCGTCATATATGTCCTTTGCCACCTGTCGTAGCTTCTGCGCGACTTCCTTCTGTGTCTTCCCATAGATAGACTTTTGCACTTGTTTTCCCGTTCCCGGGTCACGGGGAAGTGTGTAGCGTGCCTCCCATGTACCATCTTTGCGTTTTCGGATGGTTCCGCCACCTTGCGTGGCGCGGCTGTTCTTACGTGCTGGCATTGTCAGTCACCCCCCTGCTCTTTATTTGCCAAGTCCTTAATACCATCCATCCATTTACCGAAAGGCGTCAATTTCCTGTTTGCTGATTTAGCCGCCCCTGTCAGCGAATCCCTATACCCCATCAGCAAAGGCCCACATTCCTCATACAGCCGCAAGAACGCAAAATAAGCATCATGTTCTGTTTTTGTGGAACACCGAATTTCTTGACATAGCAACGCTTGGTTCCCGCAATTAGTTAATAACGCGCCTATCAATAAAATTGCATCATCCCGTGTTCTTGTACAGCCAATTTCCCCGAGACTGTCCAAAAAATGTTTCAGTGAAGCAAGGAAATTTTTTCGTTCCATGAAGTTTAATAATGGTTTATAGGTATCTAAAACCGTTGATTCAATTTCCCGCTGTGTTACGTCGTTCCTATAGTCTGAAAGACCTAACAGATAATCCACTGAACAATCAAAGTAGAAAGACAGCTTAACCAAGGTGTCAGCATCCGGCTTGCTTTTTCCTGTTTCCCACATCCTGATTGCCGCATCTGATTTGCCGAGCATAGCACCCAGTTCCGTTGTGCTTTGGTCTAACTCTCGTCGCAGTTCCTTTATCCTGTCTTTGAATTCCACTACGCTCCCCCTTCCTGAACACAGTATAACACAATCGACAAATGACCGTCAAGATAAATCAGTAATTTAATTTCAGGTCATCGCGGAACCTAACTTATTTGACAAGCTGAAAAAGATGTGGTATGGTGGAAATGGCTTCGATAGGCCAACAAAAAAACAGAGAGGAAGAATCGTTATGCTAACCCAAGTTTCGGAAATAATCATAGTGAACAAGGAATTTTCGAGTTAGCCCATGACGAAACAAGGCAGAACATAGCAAAAGTAGCTTAAAGGTATCGAAAAAGGTAACATAATCACGGG
>Ga0123353_10006772_pt1 | contig 15355 bp, 12 predicted proteins | sample TergutLab28metaG_3_FD_92763 | JGI IMG/M metagenome (GOLD analysis project Ga0123353, IMG submission 92763) | Labiotermes labralis P3 segment gut microbial communities from Petit-Saut dam, French Guiana - Lab288 P3 | ecosystem: Host-associated > Arthropoda: Insects > Digestive system > Gut ... | reverse complement strand
ATTCATTTTTTGATAAATGATTTTTAACTTTCTTTTGAACCATATTTACCATGATTAACATCTCCACATAATATATACAGATATGTTAATCATTACTTATAAACATTTGTATCAAGACTATATATGTAGAAATGGAATATCTAAATATGTAAAAATAGAATATTTAAAATAAATAAAAATAGAATATATTTCTAAAAATAAAGATATGTAAAGTTATATATCTAAAAATAAATATATAAACGCCTATTTTATTTAAAAATATTATAATTTAGTAAGCTTTCAAAAGATTTGTAACTCTCCATAACCTAAATCTAAATAATACTAAACCATCTGCTCCACCTTTTACTGCAGCTTTAGAAGAACTTATCATCTCTCTAGGTGGAAGTGGTTTAATTCTTTTATCATAAACTTCTAAACCCACCCATACTTTAGCATTTCCAGAATTATTTATATACCATCGAGTTGTTTTAGTTATCCACTTATTATCCTTACCAAAAGCATATTTATAAACCATTGGTATTAATACATCCAAATGTTTAGCTAATTCAGTTGTATTTTGACCATATAATCTTACAGAACGTTTAGGTTCAGGCATTAAAGCTGCTGAAAGTATGATATCCTTATTATTTTTCCTAGCTATTTTACTTGCCATTTCCACAAAATTTGAAATTGCTTTTTCTCCTGAAACACCATTTTTATAATTATATTTATATGCTTTTAAAGATACTCCAGAATATCTTACATAATCAAAATGAATTCCAGCGAAAGCTTTAATCTTTGAATACCTATCAACCCTTTTAAGAATTTTGTTAAAGTAAGCATGATTATAAGATTTTGTTTTAGTGTTTATTGGATTAGTCCATTTTCCATTAACTTTAAATGTGCAAAACCAAATATGGACTTTAATATTATATTTACGAGCTGTTTTGGCAAAATTTATAACTTTGTTCATTCCAAAATCATATATTGCTTTTTCAAGTAAGAAAATATTTCCTATTCCAGCATTCTTTAATTTTTTAAAATTTACTGAATTCATATATTGAGACCAAAGCCATAATCCATTGCCTTTAATATAAGGATTAGAATACTTATTAAGTTTACTATTCTTTTTAACATTTAAATAAACATATGGGGCTAATTTTTCTACAGATAAAGCTTGGCTAAACTTAAAAACATAAGTTTGAAACTGAATTTTTTTGCCATTATCTTTTAAATAGTTAGGTAATTTATTATGCTTATCAACATATTTACTAGTTCTTAAAGCATGTTGATAATAATCTTTTAAATAAATTCTTTTATTTACACTATCTCCCGTAGGGAAATTAGGATATTTGACACCGCTTTTAAGAACAATAGGAGATAAATTATTATTATTTTTATATTGAATTGTTTTCATCAACAAATAAGTAAATTCAGGTATTGTTAATTTATAACCATCACAAGCAACTGTTTTTGGTAGTTTATTATTTTTTTTAATGTATGTATTGAGCTTTTTAGCTGTAAACACTATTTTATCCTGAGAAATGGATTTATTGAGAGTACTATTATTAGTATTATTGTTAATATTAACACTATTCTCATTATTGACCTTTTTATCATTGTTATCAATAGGATTTTCCTCTGCAAAACTAATGTTACATGTTGCTAAAACAACTAAAATTAGTAAGAGTATTAAAATATTATGTGAATTTTTAGCTAAATTTTGTATAATTCTATCACTCCTTATGATAACATTAAAATAAATATTGAAAAATACTAGTTTTCAATATATTTAAAAAAAAATTATAATTATTTAGATTAAACTAAATAATTATTAAACTCTAAATCAGATCAATATTAAACTCTAAACCAGATCAATATTAAACTCTAAAGCAGTTCAAATAAATTAAATATTATCTCTATTAAAGAACTTATTCTTCTAAAAAATTTATTCTACTAAAGAATTTATTCTACTAAAGAATTTATTCTACTAAAGAATTTCGAATTGCAACAGCTTTTTTAGCTGCTTTCTCCATTGAAATTTCAAATGGAATTCCTGCTTTTTCTAAAATTCTTTGACCTTCTTCTTCATTAGTTCCTGTGAGTCTAATTACTATGTTAATTTTTCGTCTAGATGATCCTAATGCACTAATAACTCCTTTAGCTACATCATCAGCCCGAGTTATTCCACCAAGAACATTTAAAAAAACAACTTTTACAGGAGAATAGCTAAGTACAAGATTTAATGCTTTTTTAATAGTATTTTCAGAAGCCCCACCACCAATATCTAAGAAAGTAGCAGGTTTTCCACCATTAAGTTTAATCATATCCATACCTGTCAAAGTAAGACCTGCACCATTTCCAATAACAGCAATGTCCCCCTCAAGTTTTACAAATGCAAATTCTTTTGGTTTAAATGAATTAGCTTCAGCTAAATCTTTATGACGGAATAAAGAATCATTTTCAACTTCAAGCTTCGCGTCTGCAGCTATTAAACCATCATCAGTCAGTACAAGAGGATTAATTTCAGCTATTTGAGCATCATACTTTTTAAATACATTAAATAATTTCCAAATAATTCCTCCAACTGGAGAAATAAGTTCAGAGCCAACACCCATCTTACGAGCTATTTCTCTTGCTTCATAAGGTAAAAACTCTTCTAATGGATCAACATGATATTTAATAATTTTATCAGGATCATCAATAGCTAATTGTTCAATTTCAACTCCACCTTCCAAACTAGCTATGATAATAGGTTGTTTAGAATTTCTGTCAATAGAAACACTTAAAAAAAATTCCTCTTTAATATTAGCTTTTTCTTCAATAAGTAAATGTTTTACTTTTTCCCCTTTAATTTCCATGTTTAATAAATTTTCAGCTATTTCAAAAGCTTCACCAGGACTATCTGCAAATTTTATTCCTCCGGCTTTTCCTCTTCCACCTATAAGAACTTGAGATTTTACAGCTACTGAAGCATTCATTTCAGAAGCTATTTCCATAGCTTCTTCAGGTGAGTAAGCTACATGTCCTTCTAATATATTAATTCCATTTTTTTTAAATAATTTTTTTGCAGAATGTTCAAAAAACTTCATTTTATCCTTTTTCCTACCTTTTTTAAGTTAATTATCTTTTAAATTAACAATTATTAAATATATTGCATTATTAACTAAGTATATTAGATTTTTTTTATCATAATTTTATATTATAATCATATATATTAAAAATATAATTATTATAATTTTATATATTAAATATAAATTAAAAATTTTATAATTATATATAATTTATAATTAATATATAAAAAAATTAAAATATTTTTATATTTAAATAATTAATTAAAAATTTTATTATAAATAAATAATTAATTAAAAATTTTATATATTTAAATAATTAATTAAAAATTTTATATAAATAAATAATATAATAAAATATTAAATAAAATTATATTAAATATTTATATCAAAAATATTATGTACCATCCATAGCATATCCTGCTTCAAATGCCTGCATATTCTTTTTTTCAGTTCCAGGAGGAACGCTATCTAAAACAGCATCTTTTGCAGCATCATATGAAATAACTTTTGTAAGTTTTGTAATAGCTCCAACCATAACGATGTTAGCTACAATCTTAAGACCTATATCATGTTCTGCTGTTTTATTAACTCTTGCATGATATACATTAATATTATGTTCTTTTACAAAGTCTTTAATATCCTCTTCATCAATCACATCAGAATCTATAATTAGTATTCCACCATCTTTTAAATCCCCCATATAAGCCATTAAAGCTTCATGAGACATAGCTACCAAGATATCAGGACTTGTTAACTTAGGATAATTAATTTCATCATCACTAACAACAACTTCAGTTTTAGAAGCCCCTCCACGTGCTTCAGGACCATAAGATTGAGTTTGAACTGCATTCAGACCATCAAAAAGTGAAGCAGCTTTTCCCACAATGATTCCTGCTAAAATAACTCCTTGACCTCCAAAACCAGCTATTCTAATTTCTGTTCGCATATTATTACCTCAATAAATATCACATTAATCTAACTGTTATTTTTATTATTATTCTTTAAAAATATCTTATTCTTAAAAATTATTGTATTCATAAAACTTATCTTATTCTTAAAAATACCTTATTCATATAAACAATCTTATTCCTAAAAATACATTATTCTTAAAAAACACATTATTCTCAAAATACCTTATTCCTACAAAATACCTTATTCTTGGAAACTATCTTGATAAGCTGATTGTACAGCTAAATCTCGTCCACATTGTTCTACTGATAAATCACAAATATTTTTTATAAGATCTTTTTTTGGTTTATTGACAAATTCACCAACAATAATTTTTCCAATTAATTTTTCTTCATCCATCTTGTCTGCTTTACGTTTATTAATACTATTTTCTTTAAAAATTTTAACCATATCAACAGGATTTCTAATTCTATTTTTCCTTCCAAAGTAAGTAGGACATTGTGAAACTACTTCAACAAAGGAAAATCCTGGATTTAACAAAGCTTTTTTAATTGACTTAGATAATTGTAATGGATGAGCTGTTGTCCATCTAGCTACAAAACTAGCTCCAGCTGCAGTTACAAGTTCAGCTAAATTAAAAGGTTTTTCTATTGAACCATAAGGAGCTGTTGTTGCAAAACTACCTTCTGGAGAAGTTGGACTAATCTGTCCACCAGTCATTCCATATATATTATTGTTAACACAGATAACAGTCAGGTTTATATTTTTTCTTGCAGCATGAATAAGATGATTTCCACCAATAGCTGCAGCATCACCATCACCAGTAAATACAACTATATTTAAATCAGGGTTTCCGATTTTTAATCCTGTAGCAAAAGTAATAGCTCTTCCATGAGTAGTGTGTAAAGAATCACATTTAGCATAACCAGGAATACGTGATGAACATCCAATTCCAGAAGTCATAGCTACTGAGTTAAAATCTATTTCTGCAGATTCCATTCCTTTAAAGAATGTATTCAAAACAGTCCCATTTCCACAACCTCCACAAAAGATGTTTGGAAGTCTATCTTCTCTTAAATATTTAATAAATGGGTTTTCATTATTACCTACCATAGTACCACTTCCTTAGCTAATCTCCTTAATTTTTGATAGTATCACTTCAGGTTTGTGAAGTTCTCCACCTATCTTTGGAATAAGGTGAACATTAGGTCTATTTTCACCAACCATTCCAGCAACTCTTTCAACTTCATAGACCATTTGACCTAAGTTCATTTCTACAACAATTAAATTTTTAGCCACTTCAGCAGCTTTTAATATTTGAGCTTCAGGGAATGGCCATGGAGTATCAACTTTTATTGAACCAACTTTTAACCCTTCTTCTCTAGCTTGAACTACTGCCCTATGTACAGATCTAACAGGAGCACCATAAGAAATAATTATAGTATCTGCATCATCACAAAATCTTTCATGAACTGAAACAATTTTTTCTCTATTGTTTAATATTTTATTATTTAAACGAGTTATGAGTTTAGTATGAGCTTCAAAATCTGCAGAGTCAGGATATCCTCTTTCATCATGTGTTAAACCAGTAACAGGAATTTTGTATCCCTGACCAAAAGCAGCCATAGGAGGAGCTCCATTTTCTTCGGCTTTAAAAGGAAGGTAAGGATTATTAGTAGAAAATTCATCTGGGCTTTCTTTAGGCATAGTTCTAGGAATTACATCAACACTATCAGGAATAGTTATTTTTTCCCTCATATGACCAATTATTTCGTCAGTTGCAAGTATAACTGGAACCCTGTACTGTTCAGATAAATTAAATGCTTCAACAGTAAAATCAAAACATTCTTGAACAGATGACGGAGCTAAAGATATTGGTTCATAATCTCCATGAGAACCCCACCTAATCTGCATCATGTCACCTTGAGAAGCCATAGTAGGTTGTCCTGTTGAAGGACCTCCTCTTTGAACATTGACAATAACAGTAGGAGTTTCAGTAATATGAGCATAACCAATATTTTCTTGCATTAATGAAAAACCAGGACCTGATGTAGAAGTCATAGTTTTTAAACCAGACCAACTAGCACCAATAATAGCACCAATAGCTGCAATTTCATCTTCCATTTGAATGAAAGACCCTCCATGTTTTGGAAGTAATTCAGCTAATTTTTCAGCTACTTCAGTAGAAGGAGTTATAGGATATCCTCCAAAGAATTTACAACCTGCTTTAATAGCACCATATGCACATGCTTCATTTCCTTGAACAAATAATTCTTTAACCATGTTATTCCTCCACACTAGTATCATTAGCTTCAGATGTATTATTCACATCATTAGTATCTTCACCATACACAGTAACCGCTTGATCAGGACAAGATAATTCACACAAATGGCATTTATTACATTTTTCTTCATTTTCAAAAATTGGTAAATAAACACCTTTCTTATTTGCCTTAGAAGATCTTATAAAAACATCTTTAGGGCAAAATTCAATGCATATGTCGCATCCTTTACATAATTCAGAATCAATTTTAATCATTCAAAATCTCCTGTAATTAATTTAATTGATAGTTATTAAACAATTTCTTATTTATTAAGAATTTCTTTATTTATTAAGAATTTTTTTATATTATTAAACAATTTAAACAATTTCTTATTTATTAAAGAATTCATTATATATTTTTAAAGATATTTCTTTATTTATTAAAGATAATTCTTTATTTATTAAAGATAATTCTTTATATATATTAAAAAATTTATTTATAAATAATTTTTTTAGTTATTAAACAGTTTTTTATTTATTAAATAATTTTTAGTTATTAAACTTTAATTATTATAATAATTTCTTTAGTTATTAAACTTTAGTTATTAAATAATCTCTTAAATAGAATAATTACTAAATATATTTTAGTTATAATTAATTATAACAATAATTATGATAACTATTAATCCATATCAACCTCTTATTCGTTTAAATACCCAATATATATATATATATATTTAAATAATATATTGATTATCTATTATTATTAATCATGACAAATTTTTCGTCTATGATATATGCTTTAGTTTTAGTTATTAATAAAATTTTTTATTTAATTAAAAAAAATTATAAAAAAATTATAAAAAAATAAGAAAAAACTAAAAATAAGAATAAAAAATTATAAAAAAAATTATAAAATTATAAAAAAATAAGAAAAAACTAAAAATAAGAATAAAAAATTATAAAAAAATAAGAAAAAAAGTAGATAAATTATTAAACTACTTATTTCATAGCTTTTAAACGAACTTCTGGTTCTAAAGCCCGAGGTTCGGCAGCCACAATAGCTGCACCTTTAGCTACGACAGTCATAGGATCTTCAGAAATAGTTACTGGGACAGATAATTCATCACAAATTCTTTCTCTAAGACCTCTTAACTGTGAACTTCCTCCAACAGCTACACTATTATTGAAAACGCCAGTAATTAATTCTGGAGAAAGTCTTTCTAAAACAAGATTAAGACCATCAATAATTTGTTTCATAACAGGTTCTGCAGCATCAGCTACGAGAACTGAATCTATAATAATCTTTTTTGGTCTGTTAGTTTCAGCAGATTTACCAATGACTTCCGTAGTAAGAATTTCTAAATCTTCACTGCAATGAATCATTCCAACTTTAATCTTAGCTGCCTCTGCATCATGGATACCAATTCCAACATTATATTTTTCTTTAACAATATCAACAATATTGTTATCAATATCATCTCCACCATATCTAACAGTTTCAATATCAGTAATTCCTCCAAGAGAAATAACAACTAAATCAGTAGACCCTGCACCAATATCAACAACCATAGTTCCATCTGGCTCAGCTATAGGAAGTCCTGCACCAATAGCTGCAGCTAATCCCTCACTAATAACTAAAACATAATCTGCTCCTGCTTTTAAACCAATTTTCTCAGCAGCTTGTTTTTCTACTTCAGAAGCATCTCCAGGAATACCAATAACAATGCGACCAACAGATTCTCCTTTTTTAATACCAATTTCCATAGCTTTGACTAATAAAGCTTGAGCTTGAGCCACACTTTCAATAACTCCTTTTTTCAAAGGGCGAAGTGCAATAATATCTTCAGGTGTTCTTCCAAGCATTAGCTTTGCTTCTTCACCAACAGCTAATACTGATGTAGCATCCTCTTTTTTTACTGCTACAACTGAAGGTATTTGATATAAATCAAATTTATCTCCAGATGGTTTTGCGATAACAGTATTTAAAGTACCTAAATCTATTCCTAGACTGTTACTGATTCCTGCTACATTTGGCTGCCTCTTTTTTTCCGCATTACCAGTTCCAAATAAATTCATGTTTGTTCCTCTTCTCTTAATTATCATATTATAAATTTTATTAAATATACTCATGATTACATTCACCTAATAAGTCATTATTATACAATATAAAATTCCCTAATATTCATAATAATTCTATTTTCAATTAATAAAAAAAATTATTATTGATTATCATTATAATTTAACTATTATTAATTATATTATTGATTATTATTAATTATTATATGTATTATATATTATCTAATATAAAATTTATCTAATATAAAATTTTATCCAATATGAAATTCTATCAGTTTATTTATAAAACTTTCATTAATTATTATGAAATCCCATCAATTATTATAAAACTTTCATTAACAATTATGAAATCCCATCAATTATTATAAAACTTTCATTTATTCTCATTTGTTTCCCTTGAAAATATCTTTAAAGTCAATTACAAATATTTTATTTCCAGTAGCGATTTTTTTAATAGTCATAACATCTTCTTCATTTTCAATTGAAATAAGAATTGTTGATAAAACTACATCACTCATATTAAATAATGGAGATAAAAGATCATTTATGAAATTTGGAAGTTTCATACTTAATTGTATATCCGTTTCAATGAATCCCGTAGTTTGATCTTCTAATAATAAGGAAAAATTAGCTTTTGCTATTTCTGAATCTCCAACAAATTTTTTAATAGCATTGTCTGGAGCTACAAGTAACATTAAATTAGGTTCATTTTCAACATAAAATGGTGCAATCTGAATATAAGCTCCACCTTCCTCTTTACAATCATAACTGATTTCTCTTATTTTTTCAGATTCCCCATATAACATTATAAAATCAAATTTTTTATGAACATAAGATTCTTTTAAAGTAACATGTTCCCTAAAGAGTATTTTTACACGATCTTTTGAAGCAATAGCGGCATATGCTATGTCATTAACTAGTTCATCATTTCCTGCAACAACACACCATAATTTTTCTGAACTTTGTTCACTAGAAACCTTAGCAGCTTGCCTTAGAACTTGTATCTTATCTTCTATCATATCTTCACTCACCTGTAGATAAATACTTTATTGTATTTTACAGGATTTTAATTAATTTTTATTTTAATACTCTATGTCCACTAATTTATATAATGTTTAAATAATATAAAATTATTAAAATCTAGTTTTATCTTCATTTTTTATAGAGAAACATATTTTAGTATCATAAATTATGTAGAACACTATTTTATTATTAAATAATTAGTTAAATATTGATTTATCTTTATTTTTCATTTAAAATCAAAAATTACAAAAGAAAATAAAAAAATTAGATGATAATTTTTTAAAGCTTTCTTAATTTTTTAGATTAACATAATAAAATATGTTCTATTGATATTTAAATTTATCTTTTAATCTTTAAAATAAATAATATGTATATACAAATATATATTTTAATAATACTTTTATTAATATTGCTTTTATTAAATAAAATATACTACTCATACAATATTATTAAGAATGTATATATCATTTATGAAAATTTTATGAAAATTTTGTGAGTATTTGAGTAAAACAAAGTTTAAATTAAGTATGTTTATAAAAATACTGATTTAATAACAAATAAAGTTATAGATTTAGAATATTCCAAAAGAGACTACTTCAATAATCTAAAAAAAATAATCTAAAAAAATATCTAAAATCCATAAATGATTAAAAAAATATCTAAAGAAATAATCTAAAAAAAATAATCTAAAAAAAATAATACTAAAGAAAATAAAAAATCTATAAATGATTAAAAAAATATCTAAAGAAATAATCTAAAAAAAATAATCTAAAAAAAATAATACTAAAGAAAATAAAAAATCTATAAATGATTAAAAAAATTATCAGATGAATAGTTAAGCAGAATAATCATATAATTATTGATTAAAATTTATGATTTATTAAGCTAAAATTCTGATAATTATATCTAAATTCGAAAAATTATATCCAAATCTGTGACAATTAATCAATTACTGAATTATAACCTTTTTCAATTGCATCAAGATTCATTTCATGAAACTTAGAATTTAAATTATTTTTCATAGCTTTAATAATAGCTTCTTTTGAAATCGGAAATCCTTCATGAGCAACAGTTGCACCTAATAAAACCATATTCAATGCTAATAAACTTCCAGCTTCAATAGCTAATTTTTCAGCTTCAACTGGATAAACAAAATTAAAATTTTCATTTAAATTAGATACAATCTCTTTAACATCAGGATAATTTTGATTAAACTGATTTAAAGTTGAAGGTATAATTGGAGAAGTATTAAAAACAATTTTAGTGTCCTCATTTGCTTTATCAAGTGCTCTAACAGCTTCAATAGGTTCAAAAGCTAAAATTATATCTGCATTATTTTTTTCAATAACAGAACTTTTATAGCCACCTAATTTTAACTCTGTTGATACAACCCCTCCTCTTTGAGACATTCCATGAATTTCACTTAGGATAACTTCATACCCTTCATTCATAGCTGCTTCACCAATGATGACTGAGGTTTTGATAATTCCTTGACCTCCAACACCACAAATATAAATATTGTAAGAATTTTCTTTATTTAACATATGTAACTCCCATTATAACTAATATCTTCATTGTAAATTTTTCATTATAAATAACTTCTATTATAAATAACTTCTAATTATAAATATTTTATTATAATAATTTATACTGTCTAATTATAAAAAAAGTATATAATTATTTAATTTTTTTTACCAACAATAGCTCGTTCATCACACACTTGTACACATACTGCACAACCTTTACAAACAAGATGATCAATTATCACTTTTTCATTAACAACTGATATCGCTGGACAAGCGAGTTTATCAATACATATTTTACAATTATTACATTTATCTTGATTTATTGTCATTGGTTTTTTTCTTTTTAATCCTTTAATTAAAGTACAAGGATGTTTAGCTATTATAACTGCTACCCCATCATGTTTTAATGCTCTTTTATAAGTATCAACAGTTTGTTTTAAGAGCATCGGATTTATGGTTTCAACAAATTCACATTCAGAAGCTTTAGCTATTTTTTCAATAGAAATTTCAGGAGCAAAATCCCCCATTCCATCAACAGGAAGTCCTGGATGTGGTTGACCTCCAGTCATACCAGTAGTTCTATTATCAAGAACTGTTACAACAAATCTATGTTTATTGTGAACACCATTTATCAATTGAGGAATTCCTCCATGGAAAAATGTTGAATCTCCAATAAAGCTAACAATATATTGATTAGTTCCTGCAGAAAAACCACAAGCATCACCAATACTTGCCCCCATAGACAATAAATAATCAGTAGTTTCATAAGGAGGACTTATACCAAGAGTATAACATCCAATATCAGAAGAAAAAATGAGATCTTCATTAGCTATTCCCATTTCGTCCATAGCACGCCTAACACCAAAATATGTGGCTCTATGAGAACAACCAGCACATAATGTAGGTAAACGATCAGGTAAATTGTTTTTTAAATTGGTTAAATCCTTATTAAGCTCAAGTTCTTTAGAATTATCTAAATCATTTCCATTTTCATTAATAATTTTATTAATTGAATCTCTAACAATATTACAATTGTATTCATAAGGCATTGGGAAAGTTCCATTAATTTTTCCATAAACAGGAATATTTAATCCTGCTTCACCAAGAATAACTAAAATTTCTTTCTCCACTATAGGATCTACTTCTTCAACTACAATAATCCCATCTAAGTCTTTAACAAAATCTAAAACCAAATTTTTTGGGAAAGGATAAGTAAAACCTAATTTTAAAATATCCATTTCTAAATTATCTCCATTAATAACATCATAAGCGTAATTAAAAGCACTACCACCAGCTATTAAACCAAGTTTTCTTTTATTTCCAGAATTGTTAAATTCAAAGACAGTGTTTAACTTAGAACTATTTGATACTTTATTAATATCAATCATTTTAGCTATTAACTTTTCATGCATTATTCCTGCATTTTGCGGAACTGGAACAAATTGTTGTTTATTCTTCTTGAAAAATCCTTTTTTCCAATGCACTGGAGAAGAATCTCTTTGTAAATGTTGATTGTTATTATTACTATTTTCAAAAACCTCTTCATCTGAAATATCTTCAAATTCTACAACACCTCTCATATGAGAAACCCTTGTAGTTGTACGAATAATAACTGGAATAGAAAATTCTCTTGATAATTCATAACCATATTTCATCATATCCTTAATTTCTTGAGGATTTGAAGGTTCTAAAACTGGACAATTAGCTAATCTAGCATAATTTCTAGTATCTTGCTCATTTTGAGAAGAAAACATTGAAGGTTCATCAGCAACGAGAACAACCATTCCACCAGGAGTTCCTGTATAAACTGCAGACATAAATGAGTCAGAAGCTACATTTAATCCTACATGCTTCATAAAAACAAGAGTTTTAAGTCCACTAGCGGAACTAGATGCTCCTACTTCCATAGCTACTTTTTCATTAATTGAAAACTCGAAAAATATACCTGCATCCTTTGCAAGAACAGAGAATATATTTCCTATTTCAGAAGTAGGTGTCCCAGGGTATGTGGCAGCAATTGAAACACCTGCTTCAATAGCTCCTCTTACTGTTGCTTCATTACCTAATAAAAATTCTTTATCTCCATCTTTACCTTTTACTAACTGATTTAAATCCATTATTATTCACCATAATTGTAATATACATAAATAGTATAGTTAAATATATAATTATCCAATAAAAACTCAATCAAATAAAGAAAGATTCAATCAAAATATTCTAATATAAAAATAATTATAATTATTAACTATTAAACATGACAATTTATCATACAAGATTATATTTAAATAAACTAATAAATATACCTTTGGATTAATATGTTATTTAAATTGATATATAACTTCAAATCAATTTTAATATAAATTAGTATATTGACTATATAAATTCTAAAAATTTTTATTATTAACTAAATAAATTAATATAGGGTTATAAAGAAAATAATCTCTAAATCTAATATATAATTTATAAAATTGTATTCTAAACCTAATAATATAGTTTATAAAATTATTATAATATTATATAAATATTATATAAATATTAAAAATAAAAAAGAGACAAATCTTATTTTAAATAAAGTTCATATTTTAATAAATATAATGGAGATAAAAATGATAGAAATTAAAGTATTGAGGTTTGATAAGGAAAAGGATAATGAACCTCATTTTGAAAAATATGAAATAGAAAAAACACATAAGATGAAAGTGTTAGATGCATTAATAGCTATTAATGAAAAATATAACACTAATTTAAGTTTTAGAAGTTCTTGTAGAGCTGGTCAGTGCGGATCTTGTGCTTTAAAAATGAATGAAGAAATAGTTCTTGCATGTAAAGCTGAAATTGAAGATGATGTAACTATTGAACCTTTAGATTTTCCAGTTATAAAAGATTTAATTGTGGATAAATCTGAAATTGAAGAAAAAATAGCTAGAATGGGACTTTATTTAGAAGCTGATGATAATTTATATAATAATGAAACAAAATATGACATTCAAACAAATGAATGTACTTGTCCATCTATAATTGAAAGTATAGAATGTGTAGATACTAAAAAAGTTAGAAGTTGTATTGAATGTTATTCATGTCTTTCAGCTTGTCCTGTCATAAAAGTATCTTCTGAATTTGCAGGACCTTATTTCATGAGATATTTATCTAAATTTGATTTTGATCCTCGTGATACTGGGAAAAGAACTGAAGAAAGTATTGAAGAAGGATTATATTATTGTACTAGTTGTGGAAAATGTGGTGAAGTTTGTCCAAAAGAAATCAACAGTTTTGGAGATGCAATTGAAAAATTAAGAGCATTAGCTAACAATAAAAATTTAGGACCTCTTGAAGCACACAAAGAAGTTAAAAAAATGATTGAAAGTACTGGACGATCTATAGAATCAGTTGAAGAAAGCTTTATTGAAGCAGTTAATAAAAAGAAATCAAGTGAATCTGAAGCTAAAGAGAAAATTAAACAATCCATTATAGATAAAAAATCTAAAATAGCTGTTTTTACAGGGTGTATGATAGATTATAGACTTCAAGATCTTGGTTTTGCACTTATCGATGTTTTAAAGAAAAATGGAATTGAAGTTGATGTTCCAGAAAATCAAGTCTGTTGTGGTTCACCAATGCTTAGAACTGGTCAAACTAATATTGTAAATGACCTTGTTGAAAAAAATAAAAAGGTATTTTCTAAATATGACACAATAATTACAATGTGTGCAGGATGTGGAGCTACATTAAAGAAAGATTATCCCAAATATGGAGTTAAGTTCAATATATTAGATATTAGTGAATTTTTAACTGATAATCTTGATACCAATCAAATGAAAGATTTGAATATGAAAGTTACATATCATGACCCTTGTCATCTTGTTAGAGGTCAAGAAATAACTGAAGAACCTCGAAAAATATTGAATAAAATAAAAGGCATCGAATTTATAGAAATGGAAAAACCTGATCAATGTTGTGGAGCTGGTGGAGGAGTAAGAGCTGGGAAACCAGAAATAGCCTTTAGTTTAGGTAAACAAAAAGCAGATATGATTAAAAAACTTGATGTTGATGCAGTAATCAGTATTTGTCCATTTTGCCAATACAATATCCAAGACGCCTTAGATAAAGAAGGATTAGAAAATATCAAAGTCATGAACATATTAGAACTTCTTAAAAAAGCTTATCAATAAATAATCAAAACTTTTAGAACTTCTTAAAAAAATAACCCTAAAATAATAAAAATTAGTCTAGGAGTTGGTCACGTAGGAACAATGACAAAAGAAACAGTGATTGTTAAAGATGATAATACTGTTTTAGAAGAAAAAGAGGAAAAAAATTCAGAAAATAAGACCAAAACAAAAACAACAGCTAGTTCCACAAAAAGAGGAAAGAAACTCTCCATCATAGAAGGAATGAAATTTTCAAAAGATCAAAACCTTCTTGAAGATAATATATTCATTGTTTTTGTAGAATGTGAATCTCCTGGAAATATTGGTTTTTTAGCAAGAGTTATGGCTAATTTT
>Ga0123353_10006771_pt1 | contig 15355 bp, 15 predicted proteins | sample TergutLab28metaG_3_FD_92763 | JGI IMG/M metagenome (GOLD analysis project Ga0123353, IMG submission 92763) | Labiotermes labralis P3 segment gut microbial communities from Petit-Saut dam, French Guiana - Lab288 P3 | ecosystem: Host-associated > Arthropoda: Insects > Digestive system > Gut ... | reverse complement strand
CCCTCAGGAGAACCCCCCTGCGATAACGTCCGTTGCATTGCGTGAAGACAGCGCCATTGCGGATACGGATTTCAACCCAGATTGCCCATTAGAGATTTCTCCACCTTGGGCATAACGCTCTCATCATGCTGATTTGATTGAGTATTCCCTAATGGCTCCCATTAGAAAATGACAGCCACGCATACAGAATACTCTTGCATATTATCGGCATATATCAACCTATTGGGCAATTCGGGTTCAAAGTGAAATTGATCTAATGATGGATCTCGGCTAAGCCGCGAAGACGCGAAATTTGAGTGCCTGCCTTACGTGTAAGTAGCCGAGCTTGATCTGACAGGCAATACCTTCATCACAGCGGACAGATATCGCGGAGGGGTTCTTCGAAGAGGGCTAAGATTCCAAGCGGAGCCATGGATGGCGAGAGCGAAGGAATCTTGCAGTCGAATTGAGCCATGGACGGCGAAATGAGACGTCCTCGGAGAAGAAGCCCCTCCGCGATGTCCGTTGTGATGTGACAAGCTGTGCAGATTTGTCAGATCAAGTCTTAACTACTACAAATTACTCCAGGTGATTGAATTTGTTTAATACTCCGTACTTAACAGGAAGTCCACGACATGCATGGTTTTTATGCCTTGATAGTTGCTGTCTTTATATCCGCTGTCTGTCTGTTTGCCCCCGCACAACAAAACGATGATTAATGCTCTTTGGTACATAAAATACACTCGATATCTTGGTCCATGATCAGTGCATATTTCAGGCACACCGGGACCTGTCGTTCTTGCAACATCGACCTATTGACGCAAGCGGTCGAAATCACATATACTTTTGTGTTCGTTTCCGTATATCGACAAGGGGCTTTGGCGTGTTTGAATCTTTGTCCGAAAAGTTTCAGGGCGTATTAAAAAAGCTGCGCGGCCACGGTCGCATCTCGGAAGGGAATATCGAGGGGGCCTTGAACGAGGTCCGCGTCGCCCTGCTGGAAGCCGACGTCAACTACAAGGTGGTCAAGGATTTTGTCGCCGGCGTTCGGACCAAGGCGTTGGGAGCGGAGGTGCTTGCTTCTCTTTCGCCTGACCAGCATTTCATCAAGATAGTTCATGAAGAAATGTCGAAGCTGATGGGGGACAAGGCGCAAGATCTGGACCTGGCCCGCAAACCGCCGGTTCCCGTGATGCTTGTCGGGCTTCAAGGCTCCGGCAAAACCACATCATGCGGCAAGATCGCGTTGCATCTGCAAAAGCGCAAGCGCTCGCCGTATCTCGTTCCCGCCGATGTCTATCGTCCGGCCGCAATCGAGCAGCTCAAAGTTTTGGCGAGCCAGATTGATATTCCCTGCTTTGATTCCCGCACCGACCAAACCCCGGTGGATATTTGCCGCGAGGCGCTCAAATACGCGGAGATGAACGGTTACGACACGCTTTTGATCGATACCGCCGGTCGTCTCCATATTGACGCGCCTCTCATGGAAGAGCTGTCCCGCATAAAAACGGCGGTCGATCCGGCGGAGATCCTGCTGGTGGCCGACGCGATGACCGGCCAGGATGCGGTAAACGTCGCGAAGTCGTTCCACGACAAGCTTGGCTTGACCGGCGTCGTGCTTACGAAGATGGATGGCGATGCCCGTGGCGGCGCGGCTCTTTCCATAAAAGCGGTGACCGGCGCGCCGGTCAAACTGGTCGGCGTTGGCGAAAAGCTCGATGCGCTGGAGCCGTTCCACCCGGACCGGATGGCCTCCCGAATACTGGGAATGGGCGATATCCTCACCTTCGCCGAGAGGGCGCAGGAGCAGGTCGATGAAAAGCAGGCCAAGGAACTGGCGAAGAAACTGCGCCGCAACGAGTTCACCCTCGAGGATTTCCGCGACCAGCTTTTGAATCTGCGTAAGATGGGATCGGTCGAGGACCTGATCGGAATGATCCCCGGCCTTGGCGGGAAAATGAAAGAGTTGAAGGGGATGGCTCCCGACGAGGCGGAACTCAAAAAAACGATGGCGATCATCGACTCCATGACGATAAAGGAGCGCCGCAACGCCAAGCTGTTGAACGGCAGCCGCCGCAAGAGAATCGCCGCCGGCAGCGGCACCACGGTGCAGGATGTAAACCGCCTGATGAAAAGTTTTCAACAGGCGGAGGAGATGATAAAGCGGATGACAAAAGGCGGCAAAGGTATGGGATTGGGAAGGAACTTCCCCTTTTTACGCTGACGATTGTGGTACTGTAGCGTTTATTCAATTACGTTTAGCAGGAGGAACGGTTCATGGCGGTAAAGATCCGGTTGTCGCGGACGGGGCGCAAAAAAATGTCCTACTACCGTGTCGTGGTTGCGGATTCCCAGTCGCCCCGTGACGGGCGGTGTATCGCGTATGTAGGCACCTATGCTCCACGCGAAAATCCGGCAAAGATCGTGATCAACGACGAAGTAACCCTGAAATGGCTCTCCAAGGGCGCGCTGCCCACGGAAACGGTGAAGAGCCTGCTTAAGAAGAGCGGCACATGGAAGAAATTCCAGGAGTCGAAAACCGCTTCCCCGGCCTGAAGTTTATGGAAGTGGGCCGGGTAACCGGCCCGCACGGCCTTCGCGGTGAGATCCGGGTGCGTATGCACTCGGGCGACGCGAGCGGGGTTTTGCAAATTCGGCGGGTGTGGCTTTCAGGACAGACCTTCGAGCGGGAACATGAGGTAGTCGGGGCGCGGCGAGCCGGCGGTTGCGCTCTTTTTTTATTGGAAGGGATCAGCACGCCGGATGAGGCAGAAAGCCTTGCCGGCGCGCGCGTGTTTGTGCTCCGTGATGATCTCCCCGACCTTCCTGAAGACGAGTTCTATTGGGCCGACGCGGCGGGATGTTCGGTGGTGAGCGAGTCGGGCGAGGTTCTTGGCGAGGTGACCGGCGTAGCGCCCGGAGCGGCCCACGATTGGCTTGTCGTCACCCGGAAAGATGGCGTGGAGGCGTATCTGCCTGTAGTGGCGGCTTTTCTGCTAAAGGTTGATATCCCCGCGCGCCGGATCGTAGCTTCACCCCCCGAAGGATGGTGACCGGAAAGAGCGACAAGCCTCTTCCTTTGAGGTTGGAGAGGATGTCAACTTGCGGATTGATGTTCTGACGCTGTTCCCAGGGATGTTCGAGGGACCGCTTTCCTACAGCATTTTGGCGCGGGCGCGGGAAGCCGGGCTTCTTACAGTAGAGGTCCACGACCTGCGGCAGTACGCGGAAGGAAAGCATCGGGTTACCGATGACACCCCGTTTGGAGGCGGCGGAGGGATGGTTATGAAACCGGAGCCGATCTTCGCCGGGGTCGAGGCGCTGTCGGAAAAATTCGGGCAGGGAAGGGTCATCCTTCTTTCCCCGGCGGGAGAGCGTCTTTCCTCCGGTGTCGCCAGGCGGCTTGCGGGCGAAAAGCGCCTGTTCCTGATCTGCGGCCGGTATGAGGGAGTAGACCAACGTGTGGCCGATCACCTGGCGGACGAGGAGATCTCCATCGGAGATTACGTCCTGTCCGGCGGGGAGTTGCCGGCGATGGTACTGATAGACGCGGTCGCCCGCTTTTTGCCGGGTGTGCTTGGCGATCCGGAAGCGCCCCACAAAGACTCGTTTTCCGAAGGGGTACTCGAAGCGCCGCACTATACCCGACCGCGCGTATTCCGTGAGTGGGCGGTTCCCGATGTGCTGTTGTCAGGCGACCACGGCGCGGTGGATGCGTGGCGCAAGGAAGAGGGTAAGCGTCGTACCGCTCTTGCCCGTCCGGACCTTGCCGGAGAAGGCGACGACACATGCCCGAACGGAGAGAATCTCGAGCGAAAGAAACCGCCGGTGGTTTAAAAGGTAATGAGCCAATACAATGAATTGACAGACACGCAAATGGTGTAATACATTATAGGGCTTGTTCCATACAGGCAAACCGATTGGGAACCATAAAGGAAAGGATAAGGATACGGCCATGACGCTCCTTCAGGATGTAGAAGCATCACAACTGCGCAAGGACCTCCCCAAGTTCAACGTGGGTGACACCGTCCGGGTTTTCTCGCGGATCAAGGAAGGCGAGAAAGAGCGCGTCCAATACTTCGAGGGGATCGTCATCGGTTTTCACCGTAACGGCATTGCGACTACCTTCAAGGTTCGCAAAGAGTCTTACGGTGTTGGTGTCGAGCGCACCTACCCGATCCATTCCCCGCTTATAGAGAAGATCGAAGTGAAAAAGCGCGGAGATGTCCGCCGCGCCAAACTGTTCTACCTGCGCGGAGTATCCGGTAAGAAGGCCCGCATCCGCGAGAAGAAAGACTGGCTCTCCAAGAAAGGCGTTGTTGTTCCCTCGGAGGGCGTTGTTGAAAGCCTGATTGAAGAAGTCGCGGCTGGAGAAGTCGCCGTTGAAGAAGTCGTGGCCGAAGAAGTTGCGACCGAAGAAGTTGCGGCTGAAGTTGCCGCTGAAGAAATCGTGACCGAAGAAGTCGCGGTCGAGGAATCTCAGGTTGAGGAACCTCAGGCTGAAGAGTCTCAGGCTGAAGAATCCAAGGAGTAAACCCCGCAGGAGCAACTTCGCTCCTGGTTGTTTTGTCTGTGCCTTGAATGGAAGATTTCGAATCGGTCGTAAGAGGTAGAGGTTTTTTGGCCCCGGCGGGCGTTGATGAGGCCGGCAGGGGCCCCCTGGCGGGGCCGGTAGTCGCCGCTGCTGTTATCTTGCCTCCGGATTATCGCAACCCTCTCATTTGTGACTCCAAGAAGCTGAGTCCCGCCCGGCGCGAGCGCGCTTTTTCCTTGATACATGAAGAAGCCGCGGCTTGCGCGGTTGCCTTTGCTTCCCCCGAAGAAATCGACAAGATCAACATCCTGCAAGCTTCACTGCTTGCCATGCGGCGCGCTGTGGAGGCGCTTCCTTTACCGCCGGATTTTCTGTTTGTGGATGGCAATCACAGGATTCCTTGCGACAGGAGGATTCTGTGCGGGCTGTTCCAGGAACCGCTGATCGGCGGCGACAGGCGATGCCTTTCCGTCGCGGCGGCGTCAATACTGGCGAAGGTGACGCGGGACCGGATCATGGCGGAGTTTGACCTCGAATACCCTGGATACGGGTTTGCCGACCATAAAGGATATCCGACGCTTAAACATTTCGAAGCGATCCGTCGGCTTGGCCCCTGTCCGATACATCGCCGGACGTTCCGTGGAGTTTTTACGTGACCTTGCCGCCGCAGGATCGGCGCGAGGGCGGCCTTGCGGCGGAGGGGCTTGCGTGCCGCCACCTGGAGGATGAAGGTTTCTCGATCGTGGAAAGGAACCACCGGTCGCGCGCCGGCGAGATCGATATCGTGGCTCGAAAAGAAGGTCTTCTTCTGTTTGTGGAGGTGCGATTCCGCGAGGATGTTGGTTTTGGCTCCCCCGAGGATACGGTGGACCTGAAAAAACGGCTTCGTGTGGTTAAGGCCGCCCGGCATTACCTGGCGGATGCGTACTCCGGCTCATGGGATGAGGCTCGCTTTGACGTGATCGTTATCGAGGGGACAGGAGAAAGCGCGACCTTGCGCCACTACCCGGCGGCGTTCAACGCCAAAGGCAAGGTTCTATAAGGCCGCGCAGTCAAATTTGAAAATTCGTATCCGCACTGGCGGCTGGCACGAACGAGATACCTCTGTCGGTCGCTGTCTTCACGCAATGCACCGGACGGTATCGCAGGGGGGTTCTCCTGAGGGTGCATGTCTTCCGCAGCAAAAGCAGGGAGGCTTTCGCCAGGAAGACTTGCAGACTTTGTTTTGCCATGGATGGCGTGCGAGGCGTACCCGAACGGAGAATGTCTCGGGCGAAAACAGCCGACATTGCGGGTAAACCTCAAGATGAAATTGCTCTAAAAGGTTTCAACTCTCAAAAGTTGTCGGACCGCCCTGAGCGGATGTTGCGGAAGATCAGGCGCGGCATAGCCCTCACCCGAAGAAATTCTTCGCGAATTCGTAAAGCTTGAGGTCTACCGTCTTGAGCTGCGAGGTGGCCTCCGCAAGCGGGACAGAGACGATCTTGTTCCCCACCAGCGCGGCCATCTTGCCGAAGTCGCCCTGGTGAACCATCTCGGTGGCGTGGACTCCAAAGCGGGTGGCCAGCATACGATCGTGCGCCGTCGGTGTTCCGCCACGCTGGATGTGTCCCAGGACGACAAACCGCGTTTCATACCCGATCCGCTGTTCGATCGCCTTTGCGAGCACTTGCGAGATACCGCCAAGCCGGACATGGCCGAATTCGTCCTGCATCCGCTCCTGCAGGATGAGTTCTCCTTCTTCTTCGGCTTTCTCGGCAAATTGCGCTCCTTCCGCCACGACGACGATAGAAAACGATTTGCCTCGGCTGTGACGGCGCAGGATCAGGTCGCAGACTTCATCCAGGTTGATTGGGATTTCGGGGATAAGGATGACATCGGCCCCTCCGGCGACGCCGGAGTAGGTGGCAATCCATCCGGCGTGGCGTCCCATGACCTCGACCACCATGACCCGGTTGTGAGATTCGGCCGTGGAATGAATACGGTCGATGGCTTCGGTGGCGATGGATACTGCAGTGTCGAAACCGAAGGTGAAGTCGGTGCCGAAAAGGTCGTTGTCGATGGTTTTGGGGACTCCCACCACAGGAAGGCCCATACCGTAAAACCTGGACGCTACTCCGAGTGTGTCTTCACCGCCGATGGCGATCAGGGCGTCCAGTCTGAGCAGCCGGAAATTCTTGAAGACGCGATCCGCTCCATCCGTGTCTTTGAATGGATTGGTCCGGGAGGTGCCGATTACCGTGCCGCCCACATGAAGGATTCCGGAAACGTCTTTTGGATCCAGGTCCATCGGCGAAGGGTCCAAAAGCCCCTTCCATCCGTTTCGCAACCCGATTACGCGGGAATTTCGCGCTTCGGATGTGCGCACCACGGCACGAATTACGGCGTTGAGTCCCGGGCAGTCGCCGCCGCCGGTCAAGACACCGATTTTCATAGTTTTATGTCCTCCGGATTTTCGAAGCGCTGAAAAAACAGTATAACAGAGGGATATCGTTCGGAATTGAGAGGAAAGAACTGAAACTCTTGTGGTATCATCGTCCTTTTACACCTGTCTGATCTCTCAGGAGCCAAAGGTGTCCAGCGCATCAGAAAAACGAAACGCATGTTTTCTTTCCGGAAATGAAGCTTTTGCCCGTGGCGCTTTCGAGGCGGGAGTACGGGTTGCGTCGGCTTATCCCGGCACTCCCAGCACGGAGATCCTCCAGGAGTTTGCCCGGTACGAAGGAGTGTACGCGGAGTGGGCTCCGAACGAGAAAGTGTCTGTGGAGGTCGCGATCGGCGCTTCCATGGCCGGGGCTCGGGCGCTTGCTGTCATGAAGCATGTTGGAGTAAACGTGGCGGCCGACCCGATCTTCACCGCCTCCTATACCGGTGTCGAGGGAGGGCTGGTCATCGTTGCGGCGGACGACCCGGAGCTTCATTCTTCCCAGAATGAGCAGGACAGCCGCCATTATGCGTGCGCGGCCAAAGTTCCAATGCTTGAGCCGTCCGATTCCGCCGAGGCGAAGGAATACACCCGGCTGGCGTTTGAGCTTTCGGAAAAATTCGATACGCCGTTTTTTTTGAGAAGCACAACCCGTATTTCCCACGTCAAAAGCGTCGTCCGCCTGGAGGAGCCGTCCGGTCCGACAAAGCCAAAAGGATTTAGGCGCGACCCGGCGAAATGGGTAATGCTTCCGGTCAACGCGAGGCGCCGCCACGCCATTGTGGAGGAACGGACGAACGCGTTGCGGGAATTTGCCGAAACTTTTTCGGAAAACCGGATCGAGTGGGGCGACAGATCGCTTGGGATCATTACAGGCGGCGTTTCTTACCAGTACGTGAAGGAGGCGCTTCCGGAGGCGTCGGTTCTGAAACTGGGGATGGCGTATCCGTTGCCCGAGCGGCTGCTTCGGGAGTTTGCCTCGGGCGTCTCCCGTGTTGTGGTCGTAGAGGAGCTTGACCCTTACATAGAGACGCACGTTCGCGCGCTTGGTATTGCCACAGAAGGAAAGAACCTGATTCCCATTCTCGGGGAACTCGATTCGCGCATCGTGCGACAGGCGATCACAGGCGAAGCGTTGCAGCTTCGCGCGCCGGAAGTTCTCCCCCCGCGCCCGCCGAACATGTGTTCGGGCTGCCCTCACCGGGGGCTTTTCTTCGCCTTGAAGAAGCTGGAAGCGGTCGTGTCAGGCGATATCGGCTGCTATACCCTTGCTGCGCTGCCTCCGCTTCAAACGATGGATTTGTGCGTCTGCATGGGCGCTTCCGTCGGGGCGGCTCACGGTTTCGAGAAGGCGCTTGGAATCGAGGGGAAAGACAAGGCCGTGGCAGTCATCGGCGAATCCACATTCCTGCACTCCGGCGTCACCGGGCTTATGAACATCGTCTACAATCGCGGGTGCGCGACCGTGGTTCTGCTTGATAACGGCACGACCGCCATGACCGGGGCGCAGGAGAACCCTTCCACGGGACGGACACTGCTCAAGGAAACAACCTACAAGCTCGATCTCAAGGCGCTGTGCGTGGCGCTTGGCGTAGAGCATGTTTATGTAGTGAACCCTCACAATATCGAGGAGACCGAGGCTGTCCTGCGGCGCGAGATCAATCGGCCTGAGCCGTCAGTCGTAATCGCGCAGGCTTCGTGCATCCTGCTGGCCGAGCACCGCAAGAACCGGAAAGACCGGCCTGTTTACGAGGTGGCGCCGGAGTTGTGCGTGAGCTGCAAAGTGTGCGCGCGGATCGGATGCCCCGCTATCGGATTTGTGGGGGATAAAGCCCGGATCAATGGGTTGATGTGTGACGGATGCAACCAGTGCCCTCCGCTGTGCAAGGCGCGGGCGATAGTCGAAAAGGCGGGTATTTAATATGCCGCTGGAGGAAAAAAAGCTGTGACGCTGCCACGCGGAGATATCTTCATGGCGGGTGTTGGAGGACAGGGAGCGCTTCTGGCTTCCGAGGTTCTGGGTGAGGCGTTTCTCTTGCTCGGGTGCGATGTCAAGAAAAGCGAGGTCCACGGTATGGCGCAGCGGGGCGGGGCGGTGACAACCCACCTTCGCTTCGGGCCGAAGGTGTACTCGCCGCTGATCGAGCCGGGAAAAGCGGACATTTTGATTGCGTTCGAGAAGATGGAGGGGTTGCGTTTTGCTCATTATCTGCGGCCCGGCGGAATCATGCTGGCTAACACGCAGGAGATAAACCCTCCTTCCGTGGCGACGGGGCGGGAACTGTACCCGGCCGATGCTGATGAGCGGCTCAAGGCGGTGACGGATCGCCTCTGCATGGTTGACGCGTTGTCGGCGGCGCTTGCTCTGAACGAAGTTCGGGCGGTGAATGTGGTGATGATCGGCGCCGGCTCCAAGTTTCTTCCGCTGCCCGAAGATGTTTGCGAGGCGGCGCTCAGGAAAGTGTTCCCGGAGCGAGTGCTGGATGTAAACATAAAGGCGTTTCGCGCGGGACGCGCGTTGTTGCCGCCCGGCGTGGGAGCTTGACAGGCAAGGGGAGAGGTTGATGATCTGGGACGAGGAGTTCGAAACTCTCCCGAGGGAAGCAATCGAGGCGCTGCAGTTCAAGCGGCTTCGCAATCTTATAGATCGGGTGTACGGGACAGTTCCGTTCTATCGGGGAAAACTCGAGGAGAGCGGATACCGACCGGGCGATATCAAGTCGCTTTCGGATCTTTCCCGCCTGCCGTTCACAACCAAGACCGACCTTCGTGATACTTACCCCTTCGGAATGTTCGCCGTGCCGATGGAGCGGGTGGTGCGGATTCATGCTTCTTCGGGGACCACCGGCAAGCCGGTCGTGGTCAGCTATACCCGGCGGGACATCGACACATGGTCCGAACTGATGGCGCGGACGCTTTCCTGCGGCGGGACGACGAAGGGAGATGTGGTTCAGAACGCCTACGGGTACGGTCTTTTCACCGGAGGGCTTGGGGCGCATTACGGCGCGGAGAGGATCGGCGCGGCGGTAGTCCCCATCTCCGGAGGGAACAGCAAGCGCCAGATCATGATAATGCAGGACTTTGGCTCCACCATACTGACTTCCACGCCGTCGTATGCGCTCAACCTGGCCGAGGTGATGGAAGAAGAGGGGGTGGATCCCTCCACGTTGAAGCTCAAGTGCGGTCTCTTTGGCGCCGAGCCGTGGAGCGAAGCCATGCGCATGGAAATAGAGAAGAAGCTGTGCATCCACGCCATCGACATCTACGGACTTTCGGAAGTAATTGGGCCGGGCGTAGCGTCCGAGTGCCTTGAGATGAAGCACGGACTGCATGTCTTTGAGGACCATTTCATCCCCGAAATCATCGATCCGGAGACAGGGAAGGCGCTTCCTTACGGAGAAAAGGGAGAGCTGGTTTTCACCACGATCACGAAAGAGGCGTTTCCGGTTATCCGGTACCGGACGCGCGACATATCGAGCCTGATCCCGGAGCCGTGCTCATGCGGTCGCACGCACATACGCATGGAACGTATCTCCGGTCGTTCGGACGACATGTTGATTATCCGTGGGGTCAATATATTCCCGTCGCAGATCGAGTCGGTGCTGATGGCGGTCAAGGGCGTGGAGCCGCATTACCAGCTTATCGTCACCCGCGAGGAGTCGCTCGATGTTCTGGAGGTGCGGGTTGAGGTGAACGAGTCAGTCTTTACCGATGCGGTGAAGGGGCTCGAGGGACTTGCCCGCAAGGTGGAGCGCGAGATCAGGGATGTGCTTGGCGTCTCCTGCAAGGTGAAGCTCGTGGAGCCCAAGACGATCCAGCGCAGCGAAGGGAAAGCCCAGCGAGTCATCGACATGCGGAAAATTTGATAAGGAGAGGGCGCCGCCATGAAGGTCGAGCAGATATCGATTTTCCTCGAGAATAAGTCGGGCCGGCTTGCCGAGGTCACGGGAACCCTGGCAAAGGCCGGGGTCAATATACGCGCGCTGTCTTTGGCCGATACGGCGGATTTTGGCATTTTGCGCCTCATCGTGAACGATACCGACAAGGCCAGGCAGGCGATGAAGGAGAGCGGTTTTACGGTGGTTAAAACCGAGGTTGTCGCTCTCGAAGTTCCGGACAAGCCGGGCGGGCTGTCTGGGATTCTCGTCACGCTGGATGAGGCATCCATCAACGTGGAATATATGTATGCGTTCGTGCAGCATTCGGGGACCAACGCGATCATCATTTTCCGGTTCGACGATCCGGACAAGGCGGCCCAGGTTCTACAGGGCGCGGGTGTACGGGTTCTGGAGCCTGATGAGGTCTACAAGCTTTAAGGTTTATGAAGTAAGCTCGGGGGGTGTAGCGGGCGCGTCTCCAGGGGGCTTCAGGAAGACTGAAAGTATGATGGCCAGGCAGGCAAACGTCGCCGCAAGGAAAAAGCTTGCCGAGAAGCTTCCCACCCGTTGCGCTACCACCCCCGCGATCGCCGGACCCGACATCTGGCCAATCCCCAGAATAAACGTGACCAGCCCCAACGCCTCCGTTGCCTTGTCCGCTCCCGCGTAATCGCCCATAGACGCTGCCATGATGCCGGGGATGCTCCACGCGGTTATGCCGAAGAACAGGATCGACAGGTACAAAAAGGCGCCCGGCAGCCGTGTTGCTATCAACAGATAGGAAATGGTTTGCAGGGAGAAGACCATGATAAATCCGGTTTTCCGGCCAAGCCGATCGGACAGCGCGCCAAAGACCGGCCCCGAGAAAAGGCTCAAAAATCCAAGCCACATCCAGAACACGCCCGCCGTATTCTCCGGAAATCCTCGCTCTTCAACCAGGACCGTTACGATGAACATCGAATAGATCATGTAGGAGAGGCCGAAAAGAAAGTAGATCGCGCCCAGGTGGTAGATGGTTTTGTTCAGATAGATGCTTTTCTCTCCCATGCCGGAGATTACGGGGAGCGGATCTTCTCCTCCGACCGGCGCAAGATTCAGCTCCTGAGGCCGGTTTCTCAACGCCGCAAACGCAATGCAGGCGATTACGACCGTGGCCACGCCGAGGATCCGCCAGCTCAACCGCCAACCATGTATCCCGACTGCCTGGTTGATATGGGGGATCAGCGCTCCGCTGACCATGATGGCGATGCCGCTTCCAACTACAATGAGGCCGGCCGCGCGTCCCCGCAGCCCCTTGGAAAACCATGCGGAGGCAAGTCCCATCGATGGGACGCTTGCCGCCGCGCTGCAAAGGCCGATAACCACGTTAAACAGGAGAAGGGAGGCAAAACCTTTTATCAAGGTGGCCAGCGTAATGGAGATTCCGGCGGCGACCAGGGCGCAAAAGATAAATATCCTTGGGCCGGTTCTTACAGACAACCTGGCGATCAGCAGCGCGGAGACGAGGTATCCCAGGAGATTGGCGGAGCTGATGAATCCCCGTTGATAATACGCCAGGTCGAGTTCGGCGCTCATCGACGGAAGCAACATGCCAAGGGTAAACCGGCAAAAACCGAGGGCGGCCGTGATGCAGATCATACCAACGAAGGCGATAATCCATCCGTAATGGATGCGTTTTTTGTCTGGCGGAAAAGAATTCATAGAATCCTTGCAACGAATTACATGTGATTTCGGGCCGCGGTTCATTTGCCGGACGGATTGACGAATAATAGCATTTGGTGACGGCAATCGAGGTATCTCATGTGGACTCTCGGAACGGAACTGATTTAAGATACCCAATTTAGGGCGTAGTTCCATGTGTTTGCCATAAATCCCGCTTTACGGAGGGTCAAAGTTTATGAAGCGCAAAGCTGTATTGTTAGTTTTCGCGTTTGCTTTGGTTTTGTTATCGGGAACGATTGCGCAAGCATCGGGGCCGATAAAAATTGGGGGTATTTTCTCGGTGACGGGTCCGGCGTCGTTTCTCGGCGAGCCGAAGCGAAACACCGTCAAGATGCTTGAAGCGGAAATCAACAAATCCGGAGGGGTCCTCGGACGTCCTGTTGAGTTCATAGTTTACGACGATGAATCGGACGTAACGAAAACGATTACGGCCCTGGACCGCCTGATCAAGAGGGACCGCGTAGTAGCCATTATCGGCCCGTCTATTTCAGGAAACACCCTGGCGATAATCCCCAAGATCGGGGAAGCAAAGATTCCGCTTATTTCTTGCGCGGCGGGCAGGAAAATCACCTCGCCGGTCCAACCGTACGTCTTCAAGGTGGCGCCAAGCGACCTGCTGGCGGCAAAGAGAATCTTCCGGGATCTGAATGCCCGCAAGATTTCCAAGATTGCCATCATCACGGCCTCCGACGGATACGGCGCCGGGGGACGCGAGGACATGAAAGAGCTTGCCCCGCAAATGGGGATCACGATTGTGGCGGACGAAGTTTATGGGCCCAAAGACACGGACATGACGGCGCAGTTGACCAAGATCAAAGGGACAGACGCGCAGGCGATCGTGTGCTGGGGCACCAACCCCGGACCGGCGGTCATTGCCCGCAACCGGGTGCAGCTTGGAATCAGTACCCCTCTTTACATGAGCTCAGGCGTTGCTTCCAAGAAATTCATCGAACTGGCGGGGGTGGCAAACGCCGAAGGTATTATGCTTCCGGCGGCGCGGTTGATCGTGGAGCCGCAGGTTCCGGCTGATCACCCGCAGAAGCAGGTCATCGTGAACTACATCAGGGAGTTCGAAGGAAGATACAAGCAGCCGGTTTCCACCTTCGGTGGGCATGCCCACGATGCCGTCGGTGTCCTGTTACAGGCGATCCGGGAAGCCAATTCGACCGATCCCAAGGCCATTCGGGATGCGATTGAAAATGTCAAAGGTTTCCAGGGGACCTGGGGCGAATTCAATTTCACTCCGGAAGAGCACACCGGTCTGACTGAAGACGCCTTTGTTATGGTGAAGATAGTCAACGGCGAATGGGAGATGTTCAAGTAGAGATGTCATCAACATCCGCTTTTTTGCAATACGTTATCTCGGGGGCGACGGTCGGAGCCACATACGGTCTGACCGCCCTCGGGTTCACGATTATCTATAACAGCACCCAAATCATCAATTTCGCCCAAGGCGAATTCGTGATGCTGGGAGGGATGCTGGCGGTATTCTTGCTGCGGTGGGGCGGGGTGCCGTTGCCGCTTGCGGTTCCGCTTGCTGTACTGGCGGTTACCATCGTTGGGATTCTGGTGAATCGGGCCACTATCAGGCCGGTACAGGGGCTGTCTCCCCTTAAGCTGATAATCATCACGATCGGCGTGTCGATCTTTTTGCGCGGCGGCGCGATGCTCGTATTCGGCAGGGACACCTTTTCTCTTCAGGCGTTTTCCGACGGCGGGCCGATCAACGTGGGTGGGGCGACGCTTTTGCCGCAGTCCCTGTGGGTATTCGGTATCACTATTTTGACCGTGGTGGGGATGAAGTTCTTCTTCGAGCAGACGCTTACGGGCAAAGCCATGCTTGCCTGCGCCTGCGACCGTAAAGCGGCGTCGCTCATGGGAATCCATGTCGATTCCATGGCGACGTTGTCTTTTGCCTTCGCCGCCTTTGTCGGGGCGTTGGGCGGAGTGATTCTGGCTCCTATTACGCTGACGGCATACGACGTGGGGATCATGCTTGGCCTCAAAGGGTTTGCGGCATGTATTCTTGGTGGTCTGGGGAACCCGTTCGGCGCGGTGATAGGCGGGATTCTGCTTGGGATTATCGAGTCGCTGGGCGCAGGGTTTATCTCATCCGGATACAAGGACGCGATTGCCTTCGTCATAATGCTTGCTCTTCTGTTTTGGCGTCCTTCGGGCCTGCTTGGCGGGTTACGGGCGGAGCGGGTCTGAACATGAAGCTTCCGGCCTTGGGGCGCAACGCGTGGCTTTTAGTCTTCGCGGCCATTGCGGTCCTGCCGTTTGTCCTTCCGAACGAATATTATCTGACGGTCCTGATAATCGGCGGTCTCTACACTATTCTCTCGATCGGTCTGAACCTGTTGATGGGTTACGCCGGACAGGCTTCTCTGGGGCACGCCGCGTTTTACGGCCTGTCCGCCTATGCGACCGGCATCCTTACCGTAACGTACCAGTGGCCGATATGGGCGGGGATTCTCTCGGGGCTTGCGCTGTCTACCCTGGTGTCGTACCTGATCGCCGTGCCGACACTGAAGCTTCGCGGCAATTACCTTGCGATGGGGACGCTGGGTTTTGGGATCATCGTGCACATCATTTTCAACGATGCGACCCTGGTTACCGGCGGCCCATCGGGGTTCACCGGAATTCCAAAGCTGTCAATCGGCGGAAAAGTAATTTCGTCGGACCTTGAATACTACTATGTGGTCTGGGTGGTCGTGCTGTTGCTGTTTACCCTGTCGCGGAACCTCGTGCGCTCCAGCATGGGGCGCGCGTTGCGGGCGATTCACACCAGCGAGACCGCGGCATCGGCGCTTGGTG
>Ga0123353_10006770_pt1 | contig 15356 bp, 8 predicted proteins | sample TergutLab28metaG_3_FD_92763 | JGI IMG/M metagenome (GOLD analysis project Ga0123353, IMG submission 92763) | Labiotermes labralis P3 segment gut microbial communities from Petit-Saut dam, French Guiana - Lab288 P3 | ecosystem: Host-associated > Arthropoda: Insects > Digestive system > Gut ... | reverse complement strand
TTTCTTTTACTTTTAAGTTGGTTTGTTTCCTTTTCTTGATAATGTGCTCTTTCCAGTTTAGTTTGCAATCGAAATGTAGCCCTAGGTACTTAACAGATTCTACCTGTTGTAGTACTATTTGACTGATGCTTATTGCGGGACAGCTTTCTTTCCTGAGGGTAAAGGTTATATGTGATGACCTGGTTTCGTTTATTTTTATTTTCCCTTTTTTTAGCAATTTCTCTATGGTGTTGAGGTGTTCCTGGAGGTTGCGTGAGGCTGTCGTGGGATTTGCATGGGTCGCAAATATTGCTGTATCATCCGCGAATGTGCCCATCGTTGTGTCCCTGGGCGTTGGTAGGTCAGATGTGTACAGTATGTAAAGTAGGGGTCCCAGGATGCTTCCTTGGGGTACCCCTGAGTGGATTACGCCAAGAATTGAATTAAAACTTTAATATGTTAAGTGTGCAGTATTTTTATTTATATTACATAACAATTGTCTCTAATTACCGGCGCTACAGCTATGGTAAATCACGTGCATGTACTTACAGTTGCATTAACGTCCTGATAAATATTGTGACTTTGGTAAACATCCCGTCTAAGACGATCTAGAAATCATTGTCCACATCAGTTTGCTCTGTACATTCCACTTTATTAGCTACATGTATTGCTGATATCAAGCATGATAACGATAGGACTTACCCTGGAAACAAAGAGACAACAACGCTCTCTCTTATGTGTTGAATTATCTTCCGATGTGTGTCTCAAACGTTTTGTGTCAGTTCCTGTTGAATTACTCGAAACTGTGGTCCCAGACATATGAAATCACTGGGAAAACATAGAGTTTAGATGAGTTCGCTTTGTTTTTATTCACGACGCCTGTCGTGCTGTAGTTGATACCATAATATATATATGTAAAACATATACATGTATAATATATATGTGTAATATATATGTATATAATGTGGATCTACCCAACGCATACCAATTCTTCGATATTGTGAGAATGTCACAAATAATTGAAGTCAGTCAACAGTTTGAAAAACAGGATATACGGTCAGTTTCCTCCGCTACCATTCACTTTCCCCTTAGTTTCTGTTTAGGTGCAGCAGCTGATTAAATTCCGTTCCAATTTTACGCTGTGTTAATTTCGAAACGTCTGTCAAGTAAAAATCTACTGTCCTACACCTCACTGCAGTTTTCGTATTGAACGTCGTATAAACCAATTTCAAATCCCCACACTTCGTCCCATCTGCATTCCAGTCCAAGTTCACAAGAAACAACGTATTGGCTATTCTTAATCATCAAAGACCGTGTCTTGCTTTGAAATGAAATTTGGTTTAGCCATAACAAAGACTATAGTCAGTTTAGTTTTGTCGAACTTTTTTGCAGCTGTTTTGTTTGCCCTCAGAGCATATTATGGACAGTCTTTAGTCCTCTGTTAAATGTTTCTTACCATTGCCTACAGTGTGTGAACCAAAACGCAGACGTTGCTAAAAAGAAAGGAGGATCATCTTATGCTGTCAAACACTTAGAAAATGAATTAAGGAAGGATTAATATAATAACATTTACAAAAGATAAATGTGAGCAAAAATGGACGCTGCGTAAATTTATGCTGATAAAGGTTTTTTGTAGTGTTATAATATACCATTATTGTTATTATTATTATAAGGAAGTTATTATTATAAACATTATTATTTTTGTTGTGAAGGCACTCTTGGAATGAATGATATTATTTTAAGGCAAAACGTATCTAAAAATAAGTACTTCTTTAATAAGTTTAAAGTTATTCATATTCCGTGCACTCAAACATGTCGACACACACACACACACACACACACACACATATATATATATATATATACATACATATATATATATATATACGTACATACATACATACACCAACAACTGCACTAAAATCAGATACAATTATATAGAAACGTATGGTAAACCGTCTAAATGTTGGTAAATCATTGTATCTTTTTACAGTGCCATTGATTATATATATGTAATTTACTTCGTAAATTCTTTATTCATTATTGATAATCATATTATCCCTTAGAATTCAGGGTAATACTTGTGCCACAAATGGACTCAGCCTCTAACAGAAATGAGAATCAGGAGCATTTCCTGGGGGTAAAGGCGGCCGGTCCGTAAGGCTGACAACCTTACCACGATCCTGTGCCGTTGTCATGAAATCTGGGTACCTTAACTTCCTGGAACCCTCTGGGCCACTCCAGACTTACATGACTTATGATACAAAAGAACGCTTTCGGCTAGTACGTTCGTAAAATCTTGACGAATAATTTAACAGGCATGGAAGTAACACTGCCGAGGACAAATGACAGCTTTGTGGATCTTCGTTGTACTTTTGATATGAGTGTAACGCGGCAAAAAAAGTGAGGATATCAAAAATTGAGGGGCGAAAATATTGAATGCTATATCTAGCTACAGAAATTTTGACGTTTTGCTGACCGTGCATCTCAGTATATTTATCTCAGTATTTAACCAACTTGATGCACAAAATTTGTTTCACAGTAAGTTTTATTTCATGCCTTTGCATGTTTCGAGGACATGTGCTCGAAATGTGTAGAGGCATGAAATAAAACTTATTGTGAAACAAATTTTGTGCATCAAGTTGGTTAAATACTGAGATAAATCGCTACAGAAAATAGAGAACTTGGGAATTAAACGAGGAATTGATGCTCAGTTTTGAGATTTACGTTTAGAAGTAACGCTTGGAGTAATGATATAGAAAGTGACACTGTATTCAAGGCCTAGGAATATATGCCCTTGGATGTATCAGATTAGGTGAAGACAGAGGTGAATTCTGTGTGCGCCCTGTGAACTAGTAGAAGGGGTTGAGGTCGAATTCCACTCGTTGTTGATTGCGGCTGTAGACGGGGTGAATGGTCAGCTTCACAGACGGTCGCTTTATTCCCGGAGCCACTTAATAACAGGCAGAATGGGATCCGGGTTAAGTTTGGACGTTCTAGAGAAGAGGAAAGTTTCTTGCTTGTACCTAGAATAGAATTAATCAATAGCTGCTCATAATTAGGAAGATCGAAACGGTTTTCAACTACACATAAATTTTTCTGGCACTTCAGCTTCTCATTTAGGTCCTATGTCGAAGATATCCAGAGAGTGAGAGCGGTAGATTATTTTTGTGTTAATTTATCAGGCTAAAATATAAATATCGTCAAGATGTCGTCAAGGAGTAATTGGTAACTTTAAACTGGACGCTAGTCAAGAGAGTGTTAGACTAATAAACGCATAGTAAAATTTTCATCCTAGAACAAGCCAACAGGATTCAGAAAATAAGGCTACGCAAGAAGGATGTAGGCAATTAGGCCAAGTTCAGGCATTTGGGCGAGACATTAAAAATAATAATTACAGGGTGACAAAGAAGGTAAGAGCATGAAATTAAAACATTCCAGACATCATTGTAATTATACCTCCTTGTATCTTGTTCGAATAACGAAATGTTAAGCTGCAGCGCCATGGGTTAGGCTATAATTCGCTGGCCTCTCACTGGGGAGACGCCGGTTCCATCCCAGTCCACTGCACGTTTGATTTGGGGTGGAAAATGTTCACTGGACACTACATTCTTTGAGTACTTCGGCTTTTTTCTGTCAGTATCTTTTCATCGTTGCTACAAAATCAAATGTACGGTGTACACTCGTAACCCTTAGTAATTCACATCGTTGTTAAATAACACTGTTAATGAAACAGGAGTTAAAATACAAAGGGATGTACGATAATTTTAGGAGTTTTATGTGGGTCTCAAACATCGTCTCTTGTCCTAGATGGGTGAATAGACTGATGGTGCTGGAGAAATATGTGTTGAGGCTATCTTCACATAGAAAATTGAGAAGGACCTAAGAAAAATGAGAATGTTACGTAATGAAGAATTGGTAGCTGTCACGTGATGAGTTATTAATAGGCCGATCAGATCATGGAAAATGAGATTGACGGGTCCGTAGCACGCACAAGGGGGATGAGAAATACATACACCGTAAAGGTAAAACGTAAAGTTTTCCCGTTACAGGCCCGGTGTGGCCCAAAGGGTGGGTAGAGGTATAGCTCTACTCTTCCATGACCACGGCACTAGAAGGGGGTGAGTGGTCAGCAGCACGCCCCGGCCGCACTTTATCCCCGGGAAATACCCAGTACCCATTTTGCAGGAGGCTGGGTGGGCCCCAGGGCCGGTCTGGAGGTGCGGAAAATCTCGTCCTCACCGGGATTCGATCCCGAACCCTCCAGCCTGTACCTCAGTCGCTATACCGACTGAGCTACCCACACATACACCGTTGTAGATAGTAAAGTATGAGGGAACACGTTATACTACGTGGAAGGCTTTGGTTTAATGTCATAAGAACAGCTAACTGTGTCTTTCGACAGGGTTCCCTGACTTTCTGAAAGCCAAGAAATTTCACAGGTTCTCTCATGTCAGTAATTAGGATAATATTAGGGTTCGGTAATTGAGGAACTACACATGTCACTGACAGAAATTTGCTCTGAATATAGCAAGAATTTTGGATGAATTTGTATTTTGTTTTTCGTAACAATGTCGACAGTCGTGTTGCTTGTTCAGTCTATAGGAAGTATTTTTAGTAATTCACTATACGGAGATGGCTGGTACCCGTTTGCAGCTTTCAAAATTCTGAAGTTTGTTTGAAGCAGTTAACTTTTAAATTTAAATATTTGTCCACAACTACATTGTGTTTGGTGCGAATATAGGTCGGAGACCCCTTGCAATGACTTCACCTCGGCCCAGACGTTCATGGCCAACAGGTTGGAAATCACGGTCTTAGTAAAATGGGGTCTGAATTTGTGGTTATAATTTATGTGGCTTATTGTTGAGCATGGAAAACCTTTCTGGCTGTAACAGCTGGCATCCATAAAGGCGGAAAATTTCGTTTCTGCTTGAGCAAATGCCAGCTTCTGAACAAAGACTGTCGAATGTTAGACGATCGAAGGAGATACATGTCTAATAATATAAACAGCCAACTAGGTGCAACGATTAACAATTTCAATCAGCTCAACATGTTTCGGGCGATAATTTCGCCCATCCTCATGAACTGGTTCCATCTCATCCTTGTCACCTGCAGGCAGCATCTTCGCTGCTTTATACCACAAGCTGTAAACACAGTCCAGTGCTCCTGAGGATGAGCGAAATTCTCGCCCGAAACATGTTGAGCTGATTGAAATTGTTAATAAAATTATCACTGTTGCATCTAGTCCGTTGTTTATATTATTATATCAATAATGCACGGTCACACAAACATCAAAGAGATACAGGTCTGTTCGTATCAAAGACACAATATATTTAGACATAAACACGTTAATATCGCAGACGATAAAAGTTCTACAATTTGCGTTTTTAATTTTTATGGTTACAAACTTATTTTTTTACCCTATTTTGAACTTCTATCCTACGAATGTCTGTACGATAGCATATGAATCTGATGTAATGCGTACAAACGAATTTTTACAGGGATATTCAACAAAAAAGCCGTGCCCAGAACCTCGACGCGCTTCGGTTAAACAGATGTCACTCAGAATCCAGGTCTCGTCTATAAAATTACGAAACCCAACTTAATATAGAAGCCTGAAGGAAATTCGTAGAACCATGTCGAGTACTGAGATGAAAAAGATTCATATTATATCTTCCACTGCAATATAAGAAAGGCTTAATAATGAAATTTCAGTGCTTGTAAAAGTGACGTAAGTGTTTTTAGTTTTTCGTGTTTTATGTATAATGCAATACGTTTGTGTTGGAATGTGTTTGAGAGTCATATCTGCCGAAACATGCAGTTCTCACTCCTTAACACAGGTGGCGATGGTAGGTGGTTGAAGACGAAGTTGTTTTCTGTATGTATAATTGCAGGTTAGTTTTTTGACAAAGTAAAAATATGTGTAAAATGAGTTAGTCCGGGATAGTTTCAACATCTTTGTTAGTACGGAAGGAAAGAGGAACATGTAACTGTAACATAAGTCGTGTTTCATTTTTCTCTATTTTTCGCACGTCATATGTGGAAACAATTGATTTGTTGTGGCGCCATAAATGAATTTTGCCTCTGTGTTTTTTACATCGTTTGATATTTAGTTTTCCTGACACCTCTAGGTACTTACCAGCATAGTGTTAAGCGCAAGACGTTAAAACAATTCCTTCAGTCACTTTTTATACACATCGTTAACTCTAGTAGCTCCTCCATTCCACTGCAGTTTCTAGCATCAGTCTACTTACTTACTTACTTACTTACTTACTTACTCCATGGTACAGAGTCCTTCTTGAGAAGCTAACTGGCTTGCAGCTAGTCAAGAAATCCCCCGCATTTCACGGAACCCGAAGGTTCATTACCGCACTCACAAGCGTCCGCCACCTATCTGTATCTTGGACCAGCCCAATCCAGTCCATATACCCACATACCACCACCTGGAGATCCATCCTAATATTATCCACCCATCTACACCTAGGTCTCCCCAGTGGTCTCTTTCCCTCCGGCTTCCCCACCAAGACCCTTTACACCCCCCTCTCGTCACCCACATGCGCCACATGAGTATCAGTCTACACGCGTTTTATATTATGCACGACTATAGTACTTTTGTTAGAAAACAAAGAAAATAAAAAAAATTATGGAACACCAGATTCCAGTTCTTTGTTGGAATTTAACAGAGTTGAAGTTTTATTTCAGTTTTGTAACTTACGTTTGGACTCTAATCGTGATACACGCATACATGGAGTATGGTGAAAGTAGATATGCTCACGGATTCAAGTACCCGTTTTCCTGTACAGAGGCTTTTTAAACTGATGATATTAAGTACAAATCTGAAATGACTGGACGTTTTGGGTATGGTACTTCAATGTCAGATTTCGTGAAATTCCTTTCGGCTCTTCTCGAATTGTTTTATGCGTACGGACACACAGACTGACAACGACTTGTGTTTCGCAGAGATGTGAACAAACGTAAAGGTTGTTTTTTAATCCTTATAAACCTGCATAATTTCCTAATGGTTTGCCGTTTGTCATTATTTTGTTGTTATATTCGTGCAGGAATCACCGCTAATCCTTGCGAATTGGTCAGGAAGATGAGAGCAACAATTGGAAATTGAAAGTACCTATGACTGGTATTTTGGTCTAAGTCTGCGGTTTTCAAACACAAAACATCTGTGGATCCCCTACAACTACATCTAAATTTCCATGAACCACCTGCATCGTAAAGTTGTACTTTTGAGTTACAAAGTTCACATAAAAGCTCTTTAGAAAAATAGACTTTTATTAATGTAATCAATTATTTACCTGCGTGTATAAAAAATTCCACTTTTTATTGGTAATTTCAACTGAAAATAAGCTGTGCGTCGATTCTTTAAAAAGATAGAAAAGGAAAAAAATACAAAGTTATGAATAATCAGAAGTATAGTTGCCAGTACAAGGAAATATTCTTGTGTGGAACCTCTGGAAGTAGGGTGCGGATCTCCAGGGTTTCTTGGACGCAGATTTGATATTATTGTCCTGGACCATTGGCTCATACTGTGTCACGTAGATGGCAGAGCCACACTGGAGAAGCACTTCAACCGTGTTACTGGTCACACAAAACCTGCGGTAAGTTTATAGCGGGCCTCTACTAGATACATCAATCCATGACTACCCAACGAAGATGTTTAATTGCTACATTCAAACAAGCTGAAGTATCGTTATACTACTAAATCCGAATAAAAAATCTTAAATTTAAACGAGTTCATATATCTAGCAACATGAACAGAACTAAATTTTTGATGTTATATGTTTATACCCGCATTCCGCTGTACATGGTTAAGTACCAGTTCACAGATAAGAGGTACATTTCTATACGCACAAAAGAATTCAATTTAAAATGTACAATTTTCTAGTTTTAAATAAAATGGATTAACTACAGCAAAATGTACGAGTAAATGAAATATATTTCTTGCTACTATAGAAAAAACTAAAAATAATTAATAGAAGACTCACAAACTTATTTTTCACTGCTCAACACAACACTTAATAATTATTTTAGTAATATTTTAACACTTCGGCGGTTTGGTATTTATAAGCAGTAGAAAGTATAGTACAAGTAAACATTCTGTATACCAGAATTCAGTAAAGGAGCTATAATAAAAATATTTAAGAAAATCGCATTATCTTCGGACAAAAAAAAGTAATTCCCTATGACCCAGTCAACACAATATACGTTAAGAAATATTTCAGATGCTCCATTTTTGTACGACTGGTACTGACGCTATGTTATACTGATTTCCTCTGCATATGTTTTGTTTACCTGATGATGGTTTGTTGACCAGCCACATGTGTTTTTTTAACTTTTCACACCAAATAAAGTTTTTCTTTTAATTTAAAATATTCTCATTTAGCGCACTTTGTACAAAGCTAAATGTCTTGTAATTCAGAGCCTTGTGGGTGGCGTGTAAAAGGCTGTGACTACATTTGTAGTTCGCATGGTGCAAGTGTAGTCACAGAAGATGTCCTGTACCGGGCATGTGCTCATGACAGCTGCCCATCACGAACAGTATATTACACACCATTTCACCCCACACGTGTGTTTTGTGGGGCCGGCCCCACGTGTCACCTAGCTTTAGTCACGTCATGAGTGGGACATTTCCTGTCACAAGGTAGCGTTGAGAGAGTTGAGGGATTCTAACGCATAGGAGGGTATTCCTAGCAGTACCGTTAGGGACGCAGATGTGTATTGTACAAAATATGTGCTTGTTGTCAAGCACAGGACAAGGGAAGAAGTAATGTGCCCGTTAGGGATGACTGCGCCAGAGGGTTACATCTCCTGCATAAGTGTTTTATTCCCCTTCAGCCACTTGTGTTCCTTATCAATCAACGGGAAACGCTTGTAGCTACCCAAGGTTATCATTAACATTAAAGTACCCAGAATACAGACGACGAGAGGGACAGATGGGGAAATATATTGTAGGGAGAAGTGTAATATCTCCTGCGAGATGTGGTCTGAAATCATGTTTATGAGGGTTTGCATTTTTTTTAAGCGTGTGCAGTCATTTTCTTAGAACTGTATGCTACATGGTACGTTAATTGAAGTGTTTGCCTTTGGAACAACTAAATTATTAATTTGGTACAATATTTCTTCCCGGAGGAATGGGTACTACGCGCTGACGGACATATTGGCATCTGGCGATCTCTCTGTCTGCCAATCTGATTCACGACTTTCCTTCTCCCTACTTGTGTTCCATTTATCACTGTTACTTACATTACACGAACTCTGTTTCCTGCCAATATTCGTACTCTGAACTGTATCTTCTGTACAAATGTCTGTCGTATGTTCCACTATGCTATTCTTTGTTCATTACAGAAGGTTTGTAAATACGAGTAATGCACAGTCACACGCTGTTTTAGCCTACATACATTCTTCACTTAGTGTTACAATATTGTAATTCATATAAGTAACCTTTAAATTACTTCTTGCGATCATTTTGTACGTGTTTTTAAATTATTGCTCTTGTATTGTGATAATATATATATATATATTTTTTAATTGCATCTGATACAGAGGGTTAATGAGGAAGGACTGTGTATTTATACTATTTATGGGCAATTATATTAGACTTAAACTTCTGATTTCCTAGAAAGAAGAAAGCTTTAAATAGGACAGTAGTCCGTAGCCAGTCTCTACTTATATCTGTGTGTTTTCTACTATCTTTATATGTGATAGAACGTTTTGAAATTAGGAATACAATATTGGAACTTAAATTTTTAAAACTTTTCTTACCAGTTCTGCGTATTTTGCATAAAGGCACGAAACGCATATTATTTCTGCTGAAGCACCCAACAAATTGAATGGTTTCTAAGTGAAACTTGCACGTCGTAGTAATTTGCACACTTCGTGCCTGTGCGTAGCTTTGCACATTGAACCGCTTGTAGACCTGCAACTAAATTACATCTAAACTGGTATGATGATGTTTGGTGTGTGTAATCCTTTAAGTAGCTGCGTTAATGTGTGGGCTTCATTAATGGAGTATTCAGATTTAGGATACGACAAAGCTCGAGAAACAAAAATGGAATTTTTAGATATGTCAAAGGATGTTCTAGGTTAGACATTAAAACAAACAGCATGGATGGTAACTTTTAACAATTATTTCGTACAGGGAAAACTATATGATTACAAATTTCTAGCCGTGTTTAAGCCAATGAACAAAATTAGGCTTCTGAGAGGTATTAAGTCTGTGTCAACGTGAGAAATTGAAGGAAAATGTTCGTGGTGATTAAGGAAGAGTCTGATAACCTTACGCAGAGAGGAGGAGGAAAATATTGTTGTTGTTTTTGTTGTGATCTCTAACTTCTCAGAGTTACATAGTTTAATGTCTTTGTGCATTCTTGTCATGCAGTTGTCCTCTGCTTCCCGCAATTTAACTCGTTGCACAGTATTCAGAAACTGATGGAAGGATTAATGCACTGTACTGTACCTCTTATGGCCGTATTTCGGTAATCCAACTTAGGAAATTTTGTCATTCTTTCGCGTCGTAGTAGTTAATACAACTCATTTTACCACCCCTCTGACTTGACAGCCTTGATGTTTCGCATCATCTCCTATAACTGACCTGCGACTTTGAAGCCGTACTGATATTACGAGATACAAAGTCTGATATATAAGCGTTTCGTAGAATTTTGTGTGTAAGTTGTTACGAAAACAGTTCAACTTTCTCTGTCTGACAAGGTTGTGTTCAGAGGAGCTTGTGGTCTGTTACAGGAATTGAATTCTGCAGTACTTTTGCCGCTGGTTCTGGACAGGAATGAATATTGTTTAATATCTGTTTTCATGATTCAATTCATTCCGCTTTTACGACGATTTAGAGCGCTTATGGACATACTGGGGTAATTAATCACGTGGCCGCGGCATATATTTCATCATAATCGAGTCAGCTCTGTGACGTTACTCTGCACCCCTACTGGGGAGTTTGGCAGTTAAGTAAACGGACTTACGTAACAAACTCAACTCTATTCTTTGACTTGTGGGCTGACAGATAAGAAGTCAGTAAAATGTGGGACACTTCCAATCCGGAAGTAATCCTGTTTCCTCCCTTGCATTCGAAGCTAACCTAACCTTGTCTGTGTAGCAGGTGTGGTATTCACAAACTGCATTAAGTTAAGTACAGATTCAACCAGCCGGCCTCTCAATGAATCAACCATAGCCATAAATCATTACAAAGATCGAACTGAAAAGGATGGTGTGGACGAGCACTCGGGATATTCGCGGATTTGATCTAGACAGGATATCGTCTCTCCCGTTTAATTTCTTCGCCGCTCTCCTCCGCCTCTGGTGGCTGATACCGATATAATACGCGAACATGTACCTACCTAACATTCGTGAATACCTATCCGCTGAGTTCCACCATGCCGATTCAAAACAAACTACGCAGGTCGTCAGTTTGATTACTTGCAACCCATTTAGCCAACGAGCGTAATATATTATCCAGATTAATCAAACAAAATCCCTTAAGCATATCAGAGGATTGATCCACGTACGAGTTAAGGTGTGATGAGAGACGCATTTCAGTGACTGGCACACAGCACCTTGTGAAGTTACCTATAGCGTCAGGTCAGGTACGCGGTCCACGCACTCCAGCTTCAAGCGATGCCATCCCCACACCATGAGCAGGTAACTTTGCAGACTCTCACAGTGACTGATGCATGTGTTCAAACAACACGGTTTTTAACTGCGATATGAATTACAAATCAAATTCGTTCCTGTAACTGGAAGTATTATGACGTAGGCAAAAATGTGACTTAAAATGAAGTTGTTATAAACAACCTCCGCACATATAAGTTACATAGACAAGTAGCTACTTCCCAAATAAGCGTAATCATAAAATTCTGCAGGATCTGGCACTCCATGTCGTCATTATTTTCATTCTACAAATTGACACCCGACTGAGTTAGCGTTAACGATGGCAGTTAGAATGTGTATTGTTGGTTATATCCTGTGCGTAAATAACTGGCTTAATAATCTGTGAACTGTTGTGCGAATTGGTATGATTAGAGTATCGTGTGTTAGGTTTGAATAAAAATATAAATCTGACTTCACGACATTGGAGACTGTTTTGTGTTTTAAAGGTTGATTTTAACTCCTTTAGTCCGATATTTAATTCTTATAATAAAAGCCAACGAGATGCACTATTTCTCAAAATTATTTTGGTAAAGAACTCTACATGTTTCGGACAGATCTACTGTCCTTCATCAAGAATTTCAACCATGTATACACAGCAATAGGTATTGGTCATGCTAGTTATGTTGACTGTCTGCTAGTGAGGTCAGACTGAATCCATCCTGACCTCGCTAGCAGTCAGTCAAAATAACTAGCATGACAAATACCTAATGCTCTTTATTATACTGCTGAAACTCCTGATGATGGACAGTAGATCTGTCCGAAACATGTAGAGTTCTTTACCAAAATAATTTTGAGAAATAGTGAATCTCGTTGGCTTTTATTGTAACAATATATCAAGATGCACTGTCCTCTGAATGTCAAATCCGGTATTTAAATTACCAGTTAGTGTTAAAAGTGTATGTATTCCATTAAAACTCTCATAACTAATCTGAAACAAAAATAATAAAGATCACTATTTGGTAAAATTACAGTATGTAAGAGATGCCGGAGTAAATTTTGCGGACCTAATTATATAACAAACACTGGGAAATTAACACAATACTGGCACATTGTCCTTCATGCGACTTGCTTTGTGGTGGTTCACTTAGCGTTTGGACACACTCGGACTTCTCGTTAAGTCTGTTCTGAAGAAGGCGGCGTCTGGCAAAACTAAGTATTGTGTGACGGTTGTGACATGTTCTGCATTGTAACAGGGATAATTACATGCCTTACGTCGGTATTTATGATTGGCTGAAAAGAGAAATGCTTTGGATGCTACGTACGACTTTATCCGTTAGAATAACAGTATTTTGCTTCAATGTTCGTACTGTAATAAAGTTTTATTTCGAGCACTGGGTATTGATTAATGACGAAGGGAACAGAGAGGAATAATGTCTGTAGGACTCGCATGCCAGATCGTGGTTTTTCAAAATGTGTTGCGCATACAATTGCTGGTACGCCAACCAGTGTTTACTGGTTGGTCGCCTTAATAAAAACCGAAATAAAGGAGAATGAAAAGATTAAGAATCAAACTAAACTTGACCCACATACACTTGCTAATGCACAATATTGCTGACAACATTATGTAGCTCATCCCCGATGTCAGCCAGTGTTCACAATTGCAGGGTTTTCGTTTAGATACAAAGCATAAAACATGGCGGTACGTTTCAATTGTTAAATTTCCTCTTGGTAGTACGCCAACAAAAAATTTTTAAAACCCCTGCCCTCTATCATATTAACCCTTATCCTGCTAGCGTGGAAAATATGGTGAGCTCCTAATAACGCCAGCAGATTGCAGATGGGATTTAACTCGGCGTTTAGAGGGTTAATGGGAACCTAATAACTTTGATGTTTTCTGGGCTATTTATGTGCCCTGGCGAAACAAGTTTATATGTGATGAAGCACGGGAACGTGATTTAGACGAATTTGAGTAGAAAAAGGAGTGGAGTGAGCAGTCTGCAACCTCCACACGAATGCGGAAGAAAGTCTCTCCAGCACAACTACACGTGCTGCTGCAAGCTGATGCACACACCGTAGCTGCCAAGAGCCGACTGCGCGGTCACCCCCTGACGAAATACATGGATTTGTCCATTTAGTCGAAAGACGAAAACTGGTTACTGCGCATGTGCCATCACTTAGTAGTTTTACCCTACTCTGTACCATTACCTCCAGACGCCACTCAAGGAAAATTTACGTCTGTTTCGCTTCTATGTAACAAGGAAATGTCTGATACTTTAACGTACTTTTTCTTCCATTTGTTGCAATCGTCAACATTCTGGTGGAAATACAAGAAATGCTGGCGGGAAGAATTCCAAATCTGGTAATGTGTTTAATGTATGGCGAATCGTATTTTATCCAAGCAATAATTTCTTATTTGCTCACCCCATTGCTGCTGGACGTGATTCACGGGGTTTTCCGTGCGTCTACGCTGTCGTCGTTTATGAACAACATTTCATAGAAATGCGTAGGCGTTGTCTTTTATATTGTATGATATTCATCTTTATTTATTGAAAGTATTAACAGAATAATTCAATACGAGACAGACAATGTAAGTATAAACATAATATTTTTAAATTTATCTCATAAAAAATAAGATTTTCGGAAAAAAAATTAATAAAAATAAAATGGTGTTTTGGTTCTCTTTACACATTTTATCTAAAACATTTCTCATAACAAGAAGAATTCAGCGCTATTTTATCATATATGTATATTGGTATTCATGTAAAGTACCCGTTATTCTTGTGAGATTTTAATAAAACATAACTTCTGTCTACAGATTTTCGGAAAATCCTCAAATATCAAATTTCGTGAAAATCCGTCTCGTGAGAGCCGGGTTGTTCAATGCGGACGAGCAGACGGACGGACGAAAGAACAGACGTCTATTGTAAAATGTTCTTTACGTTGAATCCTGTTAATGGCTGTAATTCGTGGCCTTCGCCCATCTGTCACACTGCCCTTTGACGCTGACAGGCACTGCACCACGTAAGTGCATAGAGCTTTAACGGGTTGCCTTTGAGTTTAGTGACGATATAAACGTTCAGATGGCTGCCGACGCTGAAGTGAATTATGTATGAAGTACAGACGTACTGCAGTCACGACAGCGTCCATTTATTTCTTCTTTGCTTATGCACTAATCGCTGTTGAAAACGCAAAATTTTACCAGTGAATATAGCGGCCATTGTTAGGTAACTGATCCTTTCCTCCTTCCGTACAGTCACTTTGTATTTTATTGTTTACCGCGAAATTATAAGTCTAAATCTAACCAATTTATGTATTCGTAGTTATTTTTAACACTGTACAATACACCAACAAAATTCCCACACCTAAGCTCGTGTACGTATATGTATATGGTGTGTGTATGTATATGGTGTGTGTATGTATATGGTTGCTTAAGCACGCGTGGGCGCACAATCATACGCTCACACACACACACACACACACGTGTGTGTGTGTACATGTATATATATATATATATTTGTGCGTGTGATTATATGGGTGTGCGCCCACGCGTGTTTAGGCAAACATATGTATAACCGCATACCGCGTAAATTGTCGAGCGAGCTGGTAGCCGCCTCAGTTCGAATATCTAACATTTCGTCGAATCTGTTTCTGTCAATAGGAAATATCCCGGTTGATAGCGAAAGAAATTGTATAGTTTTGGCTATTGTGAAAGCTGCTTATTTTACACACCCATCCACACACACACACACACACACACATACACCCAC
>Ga0123353_10006768_pt1 | contig 15358 bp, 7 predicted proteins | sample TergutLab28metaG_3_FD_92763 | JGI IMG/M metagenome (GOLD analysis project Ga0123353, IMG submission 92763) | Labiotermes labralis P3 segment gut microbial communities from Petit-Saut dam, French Guiana - Lab288 P3 | ecosystem: Host-associated > Arthropoda: Insects > Digestive system > Gut ... | reverse complement strand
CAAAAATTCCATTTCCGGTATACGGCCGCATTTATTTATGCCGGCTATAGCTGTTTTTGTACCGCATGGAAGCGTTAGAGGTGTTGTCAAAGCGCAGTTTATATATCTTGACGCCTCTTTAACCGCGTTTTCATACTCTTTAGTTGATGAGAGATTAAAGACATTGCTGCGTTTTAGATATTTGTCTGTTATATCAACGAGACGATTTTCATTTTTAAGTATCGTATGTAAATCAGACATATCTAAAAGTTCCTCGATGATTCTATGCAGTGCGTCTCCGATGATTCTTCCGCCCGGTAATTTACTTGCATTACTTTCGGTGATTATATCCTCAACATCATCTTCTTCGCTCTTGTCAACATCACGGTAAGAGCTTAAATTCCGGCTGAGTTGAGAGTAGCTTGTAAGTTTTGTGATAAAAGGCGTCAAAAACAGTTCAGGAATCTCTTTTGGATTTATGGATTGAACAGTTATGGTTTTCGATTCGTCAATAATATTATCGGAAGAATCAGATAATAATAACTGCCGATCGTCAAAAAGTTCTATAAATGGATTTTGCTGATCAATAAGCGCTTTTAAATGTGCGGAAAGCTCTTTTTCTTTCTCGCGCATCACTAAAAAAAGCATTATCTGCGGTCTTGTTATGGCGACATAGAACAGGCGCCGGCGCTCTTGCTTTTGAGCGGTAGTGTAATTGTCAACCGCTTCATTAAGCAGAGGATTTTCTCTTGGATTGCCAAGGTAGGGAGCGAGCTTCCTCGTCTTATCATTTTTATCGCTATAGAGCAGAAAATTCGGTGATCGCGGCAGCTCTTTTTTTTCTGAGTTTACAACAAAAACTACAGGAAACTCAAGTCCTTTTGCCGCGTGCATGGTAAGGATTTTTACGCTTGATTTTTCGGTAGAGAGAGTATGAATATTTTTATCGCCGCCGGCGCTCTCCTCATTTGTGTAGAGACGTTCAAGATGGTCGATAAGCGGATGCAGTCCGCAATTTTTGCTGTATAACCATTCTATGCAATAATCAGCTGCCTGCCGTAAATCGGCCAGGCTCCTCTCTCCATCGTTAAGCAAAATGAGGCGCTGCCGGATATTTGTTTTTTCAAGAATACTGTTAAAAAGCTGCGCCCAGAGCCGCTTATCGGCCAAGAAACTCCAATTGTGAAAGCAGTGATAAGCGCAGCGTATATTCTCACAATTGTATTTGTGATCAAAGCTGAGTTTGTGATTATCGCAGGGGGGATTTATAAGATGAGGCGCAATATTGAAAAAATGCGTAAGCATTGCGCTGACAAGCGCCGGTTTATCATCTTTTTTAAGAATTGCTGTCAATACAGCCCGCAGATCACGCACCATTACGGAATTAAAAACGCCTGTCTGTTTATACTTTACACATGGTACGCGCTGGATTCTCAGTTCGTCAATAAAACTTTGAGCAAGCGCGTGAGTTTCAACGATGATTGCGAAATCTTTATAGTCAAGGGTCAGATTTTTCCATTTTAAACCATCAGGAACAGAAACTGTTCTCCCTTTCAAATTTTTGATCGCTTTGCATACCGCTTCCGCGGGACTTTTACGCTCATCGTCCTCGTTATCTGTGATAAGCGAGATAATTTTAATCGCTTTTTCGCCGAGCGGATATTTAGGCGGATCTGTGCGCTTTGGCGCTCTTGCGCTGTCATCTGCCGAATAGGTGATACTGTCAGCTTTGCCGCTGTCATCACCAAAAAGAAACCAATCTTCCCCGTTATTGCATTCAGAAGTAAATTTGGGGCAAAGAATTGCGTTATATCCATTGATAACTTCCGGCAGTGAGCGGTAATTATCAATCAGACTATAAACGTTTCCGCCAAGCTCCATAATAGTTTTTTTAGCGTTTATATAACTTTGTATATCCGCGTTTTGAAATGAGTAGATGGACTGCTTTGGGTCGCCTACGATAAACATTTTTGCGCTGTTTTTTGTTGACTTTGCATCATTCAAAAATATTTTTTTAAAAATGTTCCACTGAAGCACGCTTGTATCCTGAAACTCATCAATAATACCGTAATGCAGCTGTGAGCGCAGAGTTTTAAGCAGCGGTGCGTTTACTGTATTAAGCGCCTGATTCATCAGTTGAAGCATATCGGTATATGAGATCAGGCCGTTTTGTTTTTTGTACGCTTTATAGCGTTTGGCAAGCAGTTTACTCGCTTCACAAACAAGTGATAATAAGAGCTGCGATTGTGAATTGTTAAATTGCGCTGACGCGTCAATATAGGGATGATTTTTTATTTCGTCGGAAATTTCATCAATAATAACGGCATACTCTTCAATATTTTTGCGGGTTGTCTTTGTGTAAATCCCTTTATTTCCATCTTTTTGAGGATTTTCCATAAGTTTTGTATCATATAAATTGCTTGAGATCATCTTCTCAAATCGCTCAGCTATTTTACAGATAAGCTCTTGTCTGTCAGTTTCCAATTTTTTTGAATCACGAAGAGCCGAAAGCTGTTCACAATATTTTTTAAGCAGTATAATTAATGATTTTTCCTGATCTTTTAATTCTAAATAAACGACAGTTATCTTTCTAATAATTTTATTGATATCAGATAGAGTATCATCATTGGATTGAGTACTGATTTCTGATGGAATATAAATTGACAGATCATCATCATTCATAAGCGCAAGCGCGATTTTACAAACAAGATGAAAATGTTTTTCCTCAAACTTTACGCCTACCTCTTCAAGCGTCCGCATCGCCTGCGGTATGTTTGTGCTATTATCCTGCCACTCCGTACGCATCGATTCGCGCAGCTGACCCTCTGCACCTTCTTCGTCATCTGTAATTTGCGTACTGAAATGCACTCCTGTTTCAAACGGCCATGTTTGCAGAAGCCGCAAACAAACGCCGTGAATTGTGCCGATGAGCGCTTCGTGCATATTGTTAAGGCAGCTTTCAAGGTGGGCTATCAGGCTTTCATTATATTTTTTAGATCGAAGTTCCTGTATTCTCTCTGATATACCGTCAAGGATACGTTTTTTAAGTTCCCCCGCGGCTTTTTCGGTATAAGTAACAAGAAGAATCTCTTTTAACGCGATAAAACCGTTATGAAAGCTGCTTTTCTGTTCAAGCATGCGTATAACAAGTTTTACAATTGTGTAAGTTTTGCCGGTACCGGCGTGCGCTTCTATAACCCCGTGTTTTAAGAGGTCAATATCATTGGGTGATGCTTGTTCTTGTTGGGGACGGAGCTGCTTTTTTTGCATTACTGTATTAAACCAATAAGCCTGTGAGCAGCGGGAATAAAAATGTTATTCGTTCCGAGCAGTATCAGCCCGATTTGAACTGTGAAGATTATTGCGGCTAAAAGAAACAGATGTGTGAAGATAAAAATAAACGAGCCGCGCATATATTGGCGCCGCTTACTGATAAAAACTCTTTTTAAAAATCGAAACATAAACCCTGCGCGCTTTTCCTGACAGCAATCTATTCGGTTTCTTGCCCGCCGTCATCACTAAAGTCAATGTCATTATCATCGTTATCGTCTGCTGCCGACACCAAATGCGCTGCCGCCTCAGAAGGTATAACGCTCTTATGGCTTAGAAATGCCTGATCGCCCGGCTTCAAATCCTTTTTAAAAATTTTCCTGATTATAAGAGTAGAGGAGTTTTCGCCTGCATATACCACCTGCGCTTCAAGCAGTTCATCGCTGAGTTTATCCGCGGATGGTTTTTCAAAGACTTTGAAAAAGTCTCCTATGGTAATACCCGCGTCTGCCCCTTTGTCAATAATAAAATACTGGCTGAGGTAGGTTGAGGCGCCCTCTTGCACTCGTGCTATAACAGAGGCCTGTATTTTCGAATCTGTCTGCGGCGTGATGTAGCATTCGACAGCTTTAAAATTAGCCGCGGGAGCGATTCTCTCACCGCCTGCAATTATACCCCACATATTGGTTATTTGAACTACGATTTTTTTACCGGTGTGTCCAACCACAACACCGCGCCCGTTGCGTGAGACAATTTGTGCGGACTTGCCTTTGAATGGAACCAGTCTTATCGGCTTGAGTACATCTACGGTATCGCCGAGTTTGTATGAGACTTTGCTGTCGGGCCTTACGTTGACTTTATCATAAATCTGAAAAGCGGCGCGGTTTTTTGGTTTTTCGATTACACCGTTACCGGGGATAAGATGCCCTTTTGAATTGCGTTTAGTAAACAGAAACGGGGCCGCGGCGAGCGCTTGAGCCGAGATCTCCTCTGAGCGCGTAAGAGCTGACGGGCAGTTCTCTTTTTCGGTAATTACCATCAATTCCGACAGCGATTCCGCATTTTGCGGTGCTTGCTCCGGTACGCTTTCACTGTACGCGTAAAAAGCGCCTGCGATTACTAACAGACAAATAGTTATCATATTTTTCATATGTTTCTCTCTTTATTCAGGTATAATTCAATATTATCATATTATTAAAATTTAGTCAATCCAATTCAGCTTAAAACTGCTCTGTCGCAAACGCTTCCATCATACTGTCAACTAACGCGGCGTATGGCAGATTCAATTCGCCAAGCACCGCTTCTACGTTTTCATAGACGTCTGTTTCAACAGCGCGCATTAGTTTTAGCAGCAGTCCAAGCACCCCGTCTTCGCTCAGAAGCGCGCTGGAGATATTATCTCCTAAGTCAATTTCACTCAAAATATAAACCATTGGAGCTTTGCACAGCGCGTCAAGATGGCTCATTATGCCCACCAAGAACGCTTCATCAGGATTTATATTGCGTCCTTTCATTGCAATGGCAAGTTTTTCCATTACAAGCGCGCGCTGCATTGCGTTATAAAAGAGCGGCGAATCGTTTGCTTCGTCCAATCCGGTGCGGGCGAAGAGCAAAAGCGTGAGCCAGTGTTTTAAGTTACCCTGTCCTACAAGCGTCAGCGCTTGGCGGATGGAAGTGATCTCGTGATAAGTGGCCATATACGCTGAGTTGATATACCGCAATAGATTTATGGTCATGTCCGGGTAGCGTTTAAATTCTTGCTCAAGCTCGTGTGTTTCAGGGTTTCTGCGGATCAAGCTGAGCATGTTTAATATGCTTGCCATACCCATATCGAGTTTATTTGACGACATGGTTTCAGGTTTTGAGAAAAAATATCCTTGAAACAGCTCATATCCCTCTTTTATACAGCCGTTGGCTTCTTTCTCGTTTTCTACCTTTTCGGCGAGAGGAATAATACCTTTTGTTTTAAAGAAACTCGCGGCCATTTTGCGCTGAACTTTTGTATTTGTTGTCAAGTCAATTTTTGCGTACTTTGCAAATTTTAAAACTGGCGCTAACTTTTGCAGGATTGAGGGTTCAAATACTATATCGTCAAGCGCGATTTCAAAACCGCTCTCATAAGCCGCCTCTACAGCCTCCAAGGTTTGATCATCAAACGATACCGTCTCTAAAATTTCTAAAACAAACCGCTCCTTGTCAAGCATAGCGAGGGCGCCGCTTATAAGCATTTCGCGGCTGCAGTTGATAAATACTTTTTTATTTCCGGCTATGCGGTCAAGCCCCATTGAGTTGAGCACATTCTCAAGAAGTGTGGCAGTCATCTGAAGCTGTCCGGTGGGAGTTCCCTCTGCGCTTTGGTTAGCGGCTCCGCTTCTGAAAAGAAGCTCATAGGCAACTAAATTTCCATTACTGTCTACTATAGGCTGACGGGCAACATACGCTTCTTTTTCCAAGAGAGATACCTCCGCAAAATGGGGACGGCCGCAGGAGCCGCCCTTACAGATGTTACGTTTCCTGTAAGGGCGGGGTTTACCCCCACCCTTTTTTCAATACTACAAATATGATAAAAGCTCTTCATGCGAATCAAGTAAAAGCGCTTTTGCGCCGCTCAACTTCTCTTTTGACTGATGTCCTTTAGCGATAAGCGCGCACTGAACCCCAAGGCTGCATGCTACCTCATAATCGTGCAAAGTATCGCCTACAAACAAGATTTTTGACGTTTTATAATCAAGCATGGACAGCAGTGCGTGCCCTTCGTCTATCTTGGAACTTCCCTCAAAATTATTTACTCCGTTAATATGTTTAAATTTGGAATCAATGCCAAATAATTTTACTATTGATGTAAGTTCATTTTGAGGGTAGGCGCTCAGAATAGAGTGGGTTCCGCCGCTCCCTGTAAAAGTATCAAGAACCCGCGTAACGCCGTGATGAAGCGCACATTCACCGCGCTTTTTCGCATATTCGGTCAAAAACGCCAAATTACGCTCCATGAACTCCTCATCGCTGCTTGCTAAACCTGTTCTCGCGTAAAAATCCCTCAGCGGGAAAGCAAAACAGCCGCGGTATTCGTCAACGCTCATAGGCGGACGCGCGCTTTTAACAAGCTGCGCGTTCATTATTGAAATTGTGAGCGGCAGATCATCTATGATCGTGCCGTTCCAGTCCCAAATTATATGATCGAATTGACGCATTTATCAATGTTCCATCTGCATCGTTATAGTTGTAACGTCGCAAACTTCGCTCGGGCCGAAGTATTGGATTGGACCCGGGTATTGATATTCATCTTCCATCGCCCACGTTTCGCGCTTTGACAGGAACTCTTTGTATGGTTTGCCGTCAAGCTCAACAAGCGCCTTTTTGATAACGGGCTTGTCTTTACCGTGGCGGCGCTCAAGGTTCATCATCATTGTAAGCGGTATGCCGCCGGCGATCCACTGGTCTGCGGGCTTTGTAAGATTGCGCACCGATGAGATATATCCGGTTACGCCCGAAGCGATGAGGCTTGAAGCGTTGTAGCCAAGGCTGTAACAGTAGTCCGCGTCAAAATTTGACGGAGCCGCGCAGCGGCCTTCATATCCAAAAAAGTGGTTGACAGCGGTGAACTTGCCTTTGTATTCTCCATTGTCCTTCCACTCGCTCAAAGTTTCGCCGACCATCTCTATAAGGAGTTTCTCTGTTTCGATGCGTGACACCTGCACATTGCCGTGAGGGTCGCGGTCGGCAAGAAGCTGCCACTGAATAGACGCGGGCAGGCTTGAGAAAGCGTGCGAAGACTCATGAGATAATTTTGTATTTACAAACTGAATTTTGTGCGCGTCTGAGAGTGAATCAAAATGCGCGGCATTGGCCGCGAGAAGATCATTTAACTCGTTTATAAGTTTTTTCATCTCAGGCACAAATTCAATCAGACCTTCCGGTACGAGAGCAACGCCGAAGTTTTTGCCTGCCGCGCTGCGTTTTTTAACGATCCCGGCAATATTTTTAACGATCTCAATTAAAGTAGTTTTATTCTTCTCAACTTCTTCGGATATAAGCGTTACGTTGGGATGAGTTTGGTGCGCGCACTCAAGAGCGATGTGTGAGGCGCTGCGTCCCATGAGCTTTACAAAGTGCCAGTATTTTTTCGCGCTGTTAGCGTCACGCTGAATATTACCGATAAGCTCCGCGTAAACTTTTGAAGCGGTGTCAAAACCAAAGGAAGCCTCAATCCACTCATTTTTAAGATCGCCGTCAATTGTCTTGGGGCAGCCGATAACAGTTATACCGCTGTTCATTCTCGCGCAGTATTCGGCAAGCATGCAGGCGTTGGTATTGGAGTCATCACCGCCGATAATTACAAGAGATGTGATGCCGAGAGCTTTGCAGTTTTTAATCACCGTATCGAACTGCTCCTCAGTTTCAAGTTTTGTTCTGCCTGAGCCTATGATGTCAAATCCGCCGGTGTTGCGGTATTCGTTTATGAACGCGTCATCAAACTTCACATATTTATTATCTGTAAGACCGCTCGGCCCGCCAAGGAATCCATACAGTTCGCTTCCCGCGTCAATCTTTTTTAATCCGTCATATAAACCGGCGATAACATTATGACCGCCGGGAGCCTGACCGCCGCTGAGTATCACCCCAGCCTTGACCGCGCCGATCGGTTTATCCGCCGGCTCTTCAAACGTCACAACGGGCAGACCGTAGGTATTTGGGAAAAGATTTTTAATTTCGTTTTGATCGGCAATAGATTGAGTCGGAGCGCCCATAGCCGCTTTCAGCGCGCTGCCGTGCGCGGCAAGCACCTTTGGAAGTTTGGGGTTATAAGCGGCGCGTGCTTTTTGAAGCGGAGAAATTGTTTTAGCCATTTGAGCATAGATCCTTTTTAAGGGTGGTTTAATAAGGTTATTTTTAATATTTCAATCAAATCATACAGCATAAATAATATAGAATAATAAAAAATATGTGATTTCATGTAAAAAGTCAAAAGAAATTAAGAGGTAATGGGATGATTGGATCATAATCCATTATAGAGCGCAGATATACGGGGGGCATAATCCATCAATAGGGCGCATATATGCAGGGGCATAATCCATAGGGCGCTGCCATATGGTATTGATTATGGGCTTTCAGCCTGATTTTAAGAGGCGGCGTCAAGCATATTTGATGCTTTGGCCGCGGCTCCGTCGAAATTGCTGTGGAGGAACAGCATATTATAAATCTCATCAAGAGCGGATTTTGTCTGCGCTTTCCATGTTTTATTTTTTAGATTGTCAAGCGAAGCGTAAGCGGCCGTATCATCGTAGTTTTCACACGCTGATTTTATTAATTGCAATTGCTCTTTGAGATAGGCGGTCTCTTCCTGTATGGCTGAATCGTTTGCGCCGCTTTCATTTTGCTTTTCAGGAGAGAGTTTTAAAACGACGGCTTCAAGTTTCTCAATAAAAAGTTCCATATTTGAGTTTATAAACTCGATGTCGCCCGCAAGACCCGCTTTTTCAAGCTCAAACGCGAGAGCGCTGCTTTCGCTTTCGCCAATGTGCGCGAGTGCGGATTTCATACCGTGTACGGTTGTGGTGAAGAGTTTTATATCGCTGTTTTTTACTGTCTCTCTTATTTTAATAACAGTTTTCCCCGCGTCGCGGCAAAATACTTCGATAATTCTTGGGGTCATTACTAATTTTTTCGCGGTTCTTGCCGGCACTGTGGATACTGTCTTTTTTGCGGCTTCGGTTTTTGCTTTTTGCGCATCGTTTGGGTGTTTGCCGCGCACATATTTATGAAGCATGGCGTCTAAGAAGCGGATGTCAACCGGTTTTGAGAGAAAGTCGTCAAAACCGTTTCGGCGGAACATCTCATCATTTCCGGCAAGCGCGTTTGCGGTAAGCGCTGTGATTATACCTTTGTAGCCAAAGCCGCGGATCTTTTTTGCTGTTTCGATACCGTCCATCTCAGGCATCATGTGATCCATGAAAATTATATCGTAAACTTCGCCGTTTAAAACTTTGTCAAGCGCCGCAAAACCGCTTACCGCGGTATCAACCTGCAATTGATAAGGGGAGAGAAGGCCGTGCGCGACAAACAGGTTCATTTCTACATCGTCTACAACCAGCACTCTTCCGTAGGGCATAGGCTCGTAAGTTAAATTCTGCCTGCTGCTTTGCTTCCTGTCTGCGTAATTAAAATTACACAACCGCTGAGACAGTTCCGTGCCGATAGCGTCGCATTTGGTAATTTTTTGTTTTACAGTTACCGTAAACGTACTGCCTTTGCCGTATTCGCTCTTGGCCTCTATTGTTCCATCCATAAGCGAAACAAGTTTTTGAGTAATGTTTAAACCGAGGCCGGCTCCGTCGTTGGTGCGGTTTGCTTTAAAGTCATAGCGCTGCTGGTCGGAGAACATTTTCAACAGGTCGTTATCTTTTATCCCCTTGCCTGAGTCGCTTACGCAAAAACGCAGCGTTATCTCATTGCCGTTTACGCTGTGGTCTACGGAGAGCTTTACAAATCCGGTATTTGTATATTTTACGGCGTTGGAGAGCAGGTTATTGAGTATCTGCTTTAATCTCATCTCATCGCCGAGCATTTTTGACGGCAGGCTCTCATTTAAGTCAAGTAAAAACTCAACCGGTTTTTCATCTATGCGCGCGATGTTAAGCGTAGCGGAATCGTTAATGAGGCTTGGCAGATCGTATTCGGCAGGGGAGAGCTTTAACTCGTTGAATTCGATATTTGACATATCAAGAATATTATTAATAATCTCAAGCAGATTATTCCCCGAACGGTGTATTTTGCCAAGAGCATCCGCGTACTCCGGCGGAAGATCCGCTTTTCGCTGCTGGATCTGAGTTATTCCGATAATCGCGTTCATAGGCGTACGGATTTCGTGCGACATCGCGGCTAAAAATTCGCTTTTGGATTTGGAAGCCGCTTCAAGCTCATCCATAGTTTTATTAAGAGCTTTAAGGTTCCTGTCGATAAAGATATTAAATGTTATAAGTAAAAAAGCCACAATCGCGACTACAACAAAAAAAAGCACGGTCATGGCGTTGTTGTAGTCATCAACGCTAAAAGGTGAGAATGCCGCCGCGTACCAGTCGAGCCCCTTAACGGTGCCTATTGCCAATTGACCCTGCGGAGTTCTGATTAAACGTATCTCATCGGGGGCCAAAGTTTTTGCGATGGAATCTATGTCGGCTTTGGCTTTGCTGATCTCCGCGTTAATATTTTTTTTGACAGCCACAAGTTCGATATCCCTTGCGCCTGTTATCTCTCCAAGGCTGTTAAAGAAATAGAGTTCAACCTTTTCATTATAATTTTTATAGGTAGTGTCTATGAATGCCGAAAGATTTATGCCTGTTCCGATCATACCCGCAGGTTTGCGGTTATCGTCAAAAATCGGCGCGTTTATCCAAAGGTTGGTTGTTTTTAATTCAGGGTTATAGTTAATGTTGAAATTGTATCTTTCTGTTTCGTAAAGAGTTTTGTTGTACCAGTAATTATCAGGGTCTTCGGGATTTAATGTATATGTTAAGATGGTATCTTTATTGTCGGAGTAAAATTGTTTATCGCTGTCTTTTATCCAAAAAACCAAATTACCCGAAAACGCGTGGCGGTAATCGACGATCTCTTTTTGCGCAATCTTTTTTAACTCGTAATTGTCAGGGGTTACAAAATACTCTTTTATCAGCGGCGATCCGGCCATCTTCATAACAATCGCGATCTCATTTTCCACAGAACTTTCAAGTTTCATGCGCTTGATTTCAATAAGCTGAGAGAGCTTGGTCTCTTTGTTCGCTCTTATGATCTGCTGCATGGCAAAGATAAAAGCGGTGCCGCCGGATATCAGGAGAACTAAAAAAAGCACAATGGAAAAAACGATAAAGGGGCGCATAACAGAGCGGCGCGTTTTTTCAGCCATTTTAGATGCTCTCTTTTTTGCTTGCGTTTATCAGTGCCTTTACAGACGGGCCGTTGAAATCATCTGCGATCTCCAAAAATATATCGACAATTTTTGGATCAAAGTGGGTGCCGCTGTCATTTTTTATTATCTCCACCGCCTTTTCATGCGGGAAAGGTTTTTTATACGGACGCTCGCATACAAGCGCGTCGTATACGTCGGCTATAGCCATAATTCTCCCCTGAAGAGGGATATTTTCGCCAGCTAAATTTCTAGGGTATCCTTTGCCGTTCCATTTTTCGTGATGGTGGGCGGCGAACATTTTCGCGTGATGTAAAAACACGTCGTCGCGGGTTTTCATTATAATCTGCTCAATAATGTGTTCCCCGTAACTGCAGTGGCGCTGGATCTCTAAAAATTCCTCATCGGTGAGTTTTCCCGGTTTATTGAGTATAATGTCGCTTATGGCGATCTTGCCGACGTCGTGCAACTGCGCCGAGGGCAAAAGAAGGCTTAAATCCCACGACGCCATCTCTTTTGCGTAAGTACCCGTGCTTAAAAGTTTGTTTACTAAAATTTCAAGATAGATCTGTGTGCGTTCGATATGGCCGCCTGTAACCTTATCGCGGTTTTCCACCATGTCTGCAATTACGCTTATTGTAGCGTTGTGGGTCTCCCGCACCGCCGCGTGGCTCTCTTTTATTATTCTGTCGGTTTCTATGTGCATCTCAATTCGTTTGATTAGAACCGGCGGCGAAAACGGTTTGCTTATAAAATCAAGCGCTCCCATTTCAAAGCCGTGCACTTCCGACTCCGCGTCATGCTTTGCGGTTAGAAAAACAACGGGTATGGATTTTAATTTCACATCGGATTTAAGCAGCCATATCGCTTCAAAACCGTCAATCTCCGGCATGTCAACATCAAGCAGAATAAGATCGGGGGTGATTTTTTCCGCCAGTTTAAACATACTCTGCGCACTTGGCAGCGCGTATGTTTTGTAAACGCCGTCAAGCGCGTTTTTCGCCATCATCAGGTTTGTATCGTTATCGTCAACTATAAAAATAGTTTTCATTTATAAATGACCTGCCAGCTTTAGATTTTTATGCCTTCAATAATTTATTTTGGGAATATACCGATACGCTGCACCGCACGCAACTGCACGCAGGGCCGTGATGCAGTATATACCAAAGCGGCCGTTTCAGACCGATTTAATAAATATAGATATTGCTCATCCCCGCGCGAAAATTTTTCGGGAAACACGTTTCCCTGCCGGACGGGCGAAGCCAACGCAATCATTTGCTTCTTGGCGTATTAAGGCGGCAATTGAAGGCCGCAACTCCCCGCGCAAACTCCCAAGTCCCAAAGGACAATAAGGACGGCAACAGCCGACATATTATATTCAATAAATTACAGACAAAAACAATTTATACATTATAAATTGTCTTACAATCAACTGCCATTGTATATTTATATATTATGAACCAACAAAATAGAATTACCGTAAAATTCAGCGAAGACAAGATGCGGGTGTTTCTCGCGCTTGCTTCCGGCGCTCCTCTAAGCGCCGTTACAATTCTGTCGGATCTTCTGCGCTATGGTGTAGTGCATGGATTAAATACCGCGCTTATTCATAAAATGGCGGCGGATTCTGTATTTGACAAATACGTAGAGGTAGCGCGCGGTACGCCTGTAAGCCCGCCGGTTGACGCCAGAATAGAGATTTTAGTTGATACGTCGCAGGGAGGCCGCTTTAGTGATTTTATAAATGTCAATGAGAATACTCCGCTCGCAAGACGTATCCCGCCCGCTAACGGGGTTGACGGAATGGATGTGCTTGGAAATGTGATAAAGGCGCAGAGCGCTAAAGATATCTCTCTTGTGGCCGGCGAGGGGACAGCTGTTCACCCCGCGGATCCGAATTTACTGATCTCTTCGCGCGCCGGTTCGTTCACTCATCTTTACGGCGGAGAAGTTGAGGTGCTCCCGAGCCGTAAAATTGAGGGAGACGTGGGCCCCATTACCGGCAATATCTCTTTTCCCGGCGACCTTATCATAACAGGAACGGTTCATTCCGGTTTTACAGTTGAAGCGGGCGGCTCTTTAAAAATACTTGGAGATGTGCAGGACGCGGTTGTCAGATGTAAAGGCGATCTTATTTTGCGCGGCGGGGTTTTCGGCGAATCTAAAGCGGTGATTTCAGCGAGCAGGAGCGTAAAGGCGAAGTCTCTTCTAAATGTTAAGCTCACCGCTTCTGAGGATATATTTATCAGCGAAGATGTAGATAACTCCAGAATCAACACCAAGGGGATACTTAGAGCAAGGTCTGTTGCCGGGGGAAGCGTTACGGCGGCGGGCGGTATAACGGCGACAAGGATTGGCAATAAAGACGGATTAAGCACTATTCTTGACGTAGGGGCTTTATGCAATTACGAAAAAGAGCAGGAGAATTTAATCTCTTGCATAGGCGCTCAAAACCTGATGAACGACGGGTGTGTCTCCGAGCTTTACTGTTATGTACGCGACAATATGAATGAATACGGCGTAATCGGCGCAAATAATCTTCCCGGATTTGAGGAACTTAAGGATAGTTTGGCGGAATCAATGGAGATGCGCCTTGAATTTGAGAAGAATCTCGCGGATATTGAAAAACTTTTAAAATCGGTCTCAGATTCGATGATTGTCGCCGATCATGTTTATCCTAATGTAACCATGCGCTTTGGCTACACAGAACATATTGTAAAGGAAAAAGCATCCAAGGTTTCGGTGAGAACTAAAGAAGCGGTTAAAGATTTGGCAGAGTGGGCTACTGTGTAAGGGAGATATGGAAAGTTAATTTACAAATGAAAATGTATAGATATAAGGGTCAAAGGGAGATCATAATGAGGAAACTGTTCTCGGTAGTGTTCGCGGCGGCGCTTGGAGCGCTTGTGTTTGCGGCAGCGGTAAACGGACAGGAGAATAGAGGCAGGCAGAATGCCGGTCAGCAGGACACGGGCGAGTATATTCACTACAGGCTTGCGATGCAGTACAAAAGCGAAAAAAAATATGATCTCGCTATAAGTGAGTTCAGAAAAGTTTTGGCCGCTTATCCTGATCACTACCACACATATATGCACTTGGCGGAGATACGCAGAGATCAAGGCAATCACAAACTCGTTATTTATAATTTACAAAAAGCACTAAGTTATAACCCCGGCTGGGGCAGGGCTCAGAAGATGCTCGCGGATGCTTTCGCGGCGGACGGTCAGCCCGAAAGAGCTATCGCTGAGTTTCAGGCGTATCAAAATGTCTGCGACCCAATAGAGCGGGATAGTATACAAACTGTAATAGATGGATTAATGCGCAGAATGAGGGGAGTTCCGTCCCCGCAGCAGGCTGCTTCTAAAGATACCGCCGCCGCTGTGCCCGCTCCTGCTGCGCCGGCACCCGCTCCCGCCGCGGCGCCAAGAGCCGCAGCGGCCTCCGTGAGGCTTAATCCGCAAGCCGAAGAGGCTATGAAAAGAGTTATAGCACTTTACAATGAGAAAAAATATGACGAGATGCTCACCGCGGTGAGAGCTGTTCTTGCGATACAGTCCAATCACCCCGGCGCCTATTACTACGCGGGGCTTGTCCGCAGAATGAATAAACAGGTAAACATGGCGAAGATCAATTTCAATAAAGCGCTTACTCATCCCCATTACGGCGGCACCGCTCATTTTCATCTCGGCGCCATAAGTGTAGAAGAGAACAATAGAGATGGCGCAGTGAGACATTTGAGAGCGGCTCTCGCCTCTAAGAGCGATCAGTTTGACAGAGAAGAAGCGCGCAGACTTTTAGAGAGTTTGGGTGTTGCCGTTGACGCGAATCAGCCGGCGGACACCGCGGCCGCGGCGCAAACTACGGCCGCCGCCGACAGAGTTATATCGATTGACAAATACGCGCCCATAGAGATCCGCATAGACTCCATGCTCTCAATGATGACAGTTGACACGCTCAGCGACGTCGGTCAAAAATTATTGACAGGTATCAGAAGTTTTAAAGAGAATCGGTTTGATGAGGCGATACTTGAGTTCAGGAGAGTTTTGGCTGATAATCCTAACGGCCCCATTGCCGCGCATTGTCTATATAATATTGGGGTTTGTTATTTTAAACTGCGTCTTTTTAACGACGCCGAAAATCAGTTCCAGCTGTTTTTGAATCGTTTCCCCACTCACCGGTTTGCCCCGCAGGCGTTTTTCTTTAGGGCGT
>Ga0123353_10006767_pt1 | contig 15359 bp, 19 predicted proteins | sample TergutLab28metaG_3_FD_92763 | JGI IMG/M metagenome (GOLD analysis project Ga0123353, IMG submission 92763) | Labiotermes labralis P3 segment gut microbial communities from Petit-Saut dam, French Guiana - Lab288 P3 | ecosystem: Host-associated > Arthropoda: Insects > Digestive system > Gut ... | reverse complement strand
TTCTGTTATCTTTATATCTTTCGCAGTAAGGAGGCGGATATGTCCGCGAAGAAAATAAAAGTGACGCTTGTCAAAAGCACGATCGGTTGCCTGGACGATCAGAAAAAAACGGTTGCGGCGCTCGGTCTCAAAAAGATCGGGTCAAGCAAGGTCTTTGAAGAAAACGACGCTGTACGCGGCATGATTTTTAAGGTAAAGCATTTGATTGACGTTACGGAGGAAATCTAAATGAGAATAGATGAATTGGCCCCGGCTCCGGGGGCGAGAACAGCGGGCAAACGACTGGGGCGCGGCACCGGATCTGGGCTCGGTAAGACATCGGGCAAGGGGCACAAGGGACAATGGGCGCGCAGCGGCGGCGGAGTCCGTAAGGGCTTCGAGGGCGGGCAGATGCCGCTCACCCGTACGTTGCCCAAACACGGCTTTACCAGCAACTGGCGCAAGGTATATTCAATCGTCAACGTGGGCGCGTTGGAAGTATTTGAAAACGGCGCGACTGTGGACGCCGAAGCGCTCGTCAACAAGGGCATCCTCAGCAAAGTCGAGCAATACGGCCTCAAGGTTTTGGGCGACGGAACGCTTACCAAAAAACTGAACGTTATAGCCGCCAAGTTTACAAAAAGCGCCGAGGAAGCCGTAAAGGCCGCCGGCGGCACTGTAGAGGTAAAGTAAATGTTTACAACATTGGTGAACGCTTTTAAGGTTAAGGACATCCGGCGTAAGATTTTTATCAGCTTATTCCTGCTCCTAATCTATCGCGTCGGTTGCTGGATGCCTATTCCGGGTATCGAGCCGGGCATTTTCCGCAGTTCCGAATTCGGCAAAAACGATTCGCTGCTCGGCTTGATGTCGGCGATCGGCGGCGGCGCGCTGCAAAACGGCGCGCTACTCGCGCTCGGCATCGCGCCGTACATCAATTCGTCCATCATCATGCAGTTGTTGACCGTCGCTATTCCCAAGCTGGAGCAGTGGTCCAAGCAGGGCGAGGAGGGGCGGCGCAAAATCAATATGTGGACGCGCGTATTGACTTTGATCCTTGCGCTCGCGCAAGCGATCGGTATCGTTATCAACTGGAACCGTACACCCAATGCCATCAGCGCGTACATGTTCGGCTCTGCCAACCTCGCATGGCTCATCAGCATATTCGTCGTCATCTTCTTGGTCGCCGGCGCCGCTTTCACGATGTGGATCGGCGAACGCATTACCGAGTTGGGGATCGGAAACGGCATTTCGCTATTGATTTTCGTCGGTATTTTGGCAACGGCCGCGCAAGCGATCCTGTTCCAATTCAAACGCATGATTACCGACGACCCGATCGCCAGCACCAACGCGATGTGGGGCTTGATCGGCTTCTTGATCATGGTGCTGTTCATCTTCTTCTTCATTGTCTTTATTGATCTTTCCGAGCGGAGGATACCCATTCAATACGCCAAACAAATCAAGGGCAGAAAGATGTATGGCGGACAGTCCACGCACATTCCGATCAAGGTCAACGCGAGCGGCGTGCTGCCTATCATCTTCGCGATGGCGATCATCACCTTCCCGCAGCTCATCTGCCAGCTGTTTTGGCCCAACAGCGGCTTCTATATTTGGTACCGGGACTGGCTGGGCGCAGGTAAACCGATCTACGTCGTTGTGCTTTCCTTGCTCATCTTTGCGTTCGCGTTCTTCTACGCGCAAATACAGTTCAATCCCGAGGAAGTGGCGCGCAATATCCAGCAATACGGCGGGTTTATACCCGGTATCCGTCCAGGGCAGCCCACGGCGCAGCATTTGGCCAAAATATCCAAGCGGCTCACATTCTTCGGCGCGACATTTCTCGCTCTAATTGTGCTGATCCCCTCGGTCATACTGCCCTTCGTGCTCAAGGACAACTCGCTGACCAACGCGTTCAGTGCGACCGGCTTGCTCATCGTGGTCAGCGTCGCGCTGGAGTTCGATAAACAGCTTCAAGGCCAGCTGATGATGAAGCACTACAAGGGGTTCTTGAAATGAGGAATGAGGAATAAGGAATTATTGTTGCTTTGACATTCATTCCTAATTCCGAAACTCCTAATTCAGAGAAAGAGTTGGGAACAATGAAGCTAATCTTACTTGGTGCTCCCGGGTCCGGCAAAGGGACGCAGGGCGCGCGCCTAAGCGAAAAATACGGCATCCCGGCTATTTCGACCGGAGACATCCTGCGTGATAATATCCGGCGGGGTACAGTTCTCGGGACAAAAGCCAAGGCCTCTATGGACCAAGGCAAACTTGTTCCGGACGACGTGGTCATAGGGCTGATCGCAAACCGTATCCAAGAAAAGGATTGCGGGCGCGGCTTTATGCTGGACGGGTTCCCGCGGACGGTCGCGCAGGCGGACGCGCTGGCGGCGCTCGCGGACATCGACAAAGTTGTCAACATCAGCGTGCCTCTGAACAAGCTGACGGCCCGGCTGACCGGACGGCGCGTTTGCGGCGATTGCGGTTTGAGCTATCATGTGTCTACCTATGAACAGGACCGTTGCGCCTGCGGCGGTTGCTTGATCACCAGGCCGGACGACAACGACGCCGCGGTCAAAGTAAGGTTGGACGCATATATCAAAAATACCGCGCCGCTCATCGCGTATTATAAAGCGGCGGGCAAGCTGGCCGATATTGACGGAGACAGAGCGATCGACGCGGTGTTCTCCGACATCGTAAGCGCTTTAACATGATACAACAGAAGTCCGCCGCGGACATCCGGGCGATGGAGGAGGGTGGCGCCATACTCAAGGAACTGCTCGCGCTGCTCGCAACCGAGGTCAAACCCGGTATCCAAACGCGCAAGCTGGACGGGATCGCCGCGGACTATATACGGAGCAGGGGCGCGCAGCCGTCCTTTCTCGGGTACGACGGCTTTAAGGGGACGCTCTGCGTTTCGATAGACGAGGAAGTGATCCACGGGATTCCCGGCGCGAAGATCATTCGCGAGGGGGATTTGGTTAAAGTGGATGCGGGCGTGTTTTACAAGGGCTTGCATACCGACGCGGCGCGGACGTTCCTTGCCGGAGAAGTCTCCGCGGACAAACGGCGGCTCGCCGAAGTTGCGAAGGAGTGCTTTTTTAAGGCGCTTGAGAAGGCGCGGCCGGGCGCGCGGATGGGAGACGTCTCCCACGCGGTGCAAGTGCACGCGGAAGCGAACGGCTTTTCGGCGGTGCGGGACTACACCGGGCACGGGATCGGCGCGAATTTGCACGAGGATCCTTCCGTACCCAACTTCGGGCAGCCGGGGCGCGGGATACGGCTGACGGAAGGTATGACCATAGCGATAGAACCGATGATCAACGCGGGCGGACACGCTATACGAAAATCGAAGGACGGCTGGACGATCGTCGCCGCGGACAGAAAACCGTCGGCGCACTACGAGAATACGGTGGCGATCACCGCGGCGGGAGCCCGGATACTGACCGAATGAAGACGATAGAGTATAAAGTCGGGGACGTGGTAAGATCGGTGTCGGGGCGCGACGAAGGCAAGCTGTTCGTGGTAACCGGCGTCATAAATCCGGGTTATGTTACAATAGCGGACGGGATGTATCATAAGCTGGCGAGCCCGAAAAAGAAGAACGCGCGCCACCTCAAGCCCTACGACGGCGAGTTGCCCGGCATCGGCGCGAAGCTGATCGAGGGTAAGAAAATATTTGAAGCCGAACTGTCCGGCGCGTTAAAGCGCTTGGAACAAAACCAAATGACAGACGACAAATGACAGAGGATAAAGAACTGTATATACCCTCAACGCAAACAAGGCGCATGGCCGCCTTCCGCTTGGAGGGGGAGCAGGGAGGCGCAGCCGACCGTCGACTGGGGGAACCACGACGCAGGATTGGTGTCCCCTCGAGGAGCGAAGAGCATGTCAAAAGCCGATAATATCGAAGCCGAGGGCGTTGTGATAGACACCCTGCCCAACACAGTGTTCAAGGTCAAGTTGGACAACGGGCATGTGGTCACCGCGACCATATCGGGCAAGCTGCGTATCAATTATATCAAAATCTTTTCCGGTGATCGGGTCAAGATCGAGATGTCGCCCTACGACATCACGAAAGGCAGGATTACCTGGCGCAATAAGAACTAATAACAATGCTCAATGAGACGAAGCCAAAGTCCTAGGAAGGAGAGATACTCAACATGAAAGTCAGACCGTCGGTAAAACCGATATGCGACAAATGCAAGGTCATCAAGCGCAACGGCAAGGTGATGATCATCTGTCCAAAATACCCCAAGCATAAGCAGAAACAGGGGTAGGCTTGCCCGCGTTCGGAGCGCGGCAGAGATTCGAATTTAAAGCGTTCGCGTGAGAGAAATAACGCGAGAGGAGAAATAGATCGTGGCACGTTTATCAGGCGTAGACTTACCGAGAGAGAAGCGCATCCAAATAGGCTTGACCTATATTTACGGCATCGGCCGCCCCACGGCGGATAAGATTTTGGCGGACACGGGCGTCAATCCGGACGTTAGGGTCAAGGATTTGTCGGAAAGCGACGTCAGCCGCCTGCGCGAGTATATCGATAAAAACATTGTGGTCGAGGGCGACTTGCGCCGTACGGTCGCGATGAACATCAAGCGTTTGCAGGACATTGGCTGCTATCGCGGCCTTAGGCACCGCAAGGGCCTGCCCGTGCGCGGCCAGAACACCAAGCGCAACGCTCGTACGCGCAAGGGCAAGAAGCGCACCGTCGGCCGTACCAATAAGAAGGAGAAATAAGACAAATGGCGATAAAGAAGGCTGCAAAAAAGCGTAAAATTACCAAAAATATAGACAAGGGGCAGGCGCACATTCAGGCGTCGTTCAACAATACCCTCATCACGATCACCGACGAGCAGGGCAACGCGATTTGCCAGAGTAGCGCGGGCGCGCTCGGTTTTAAGGGCAGCAAGAAGTCCACGCCGTTTGCCGCGCAGCAGGCCGCCGAGACGGCGGGCAAGGTTGCGGTCGAACACGGCTTAAGGTCGGTCGAGGTGTTTGTCAAGGGCCCGGGCGCCGGACGCGAGTCGGCTGTGCGCGCGCTTGCAACGGCGGGACTCAGCGTAACGCTGATCCAAGACGTGTCGCCGATACCGCACAACGGGTGCAGGCCGCCCAAACGCAGGAGGATCTAACAAATGGCAAGATATACCGAGGCGGCGTGCCGCCAATGCAGGCGCGAGGGTTGCAAGCTCTTTCTCAAGGGTGCGAGATGTACGTCCAAGAAATGCGAAATAGACAAACGCAACTATCTCCCCGGCCAGCACGGCAAGGGGCGTAAAAAGACGACCGAATACGGCGTCCAGCTCAGAGAGAAGCAGAAAGCGAAGCGCGCCTACGGCCTGCTTGAGAAGCAGTTCCGCCACTATTACGAGCGTGCCGACCTAATGAAGGGTGTGACCGGTGAGACCATGCTTTCGCTGATCGAGCGCAGGTTGGACAATGTCGTCTACCGCATGGGCATCGGCGACAGCCGCGCGCACGCGCGCCAGATCGTCAGCCACGGCCACATCACCGTCAACGGGCGCAACGTCAACATTCCGTCCTACGAGGTCAAGGCGGGCGACACAGTCGCGATCAAGGAAAATAAGAAAGAAAAATTCGCCTCTTTGAAGGACGTCAAACCGATCACGCCCAAGTGGGTCGAGTTTGATACCGAGAAATTGTCGGGCAGGGTGCTTGCGCTTCCGCAGCGCGAGGATGTCGATTTGTCGATCGCGGAACACATGATCGTCGAGTATTATTCCAAGTAATATTCCAAAACAAAAAGACAAAGCGGCCGGAGCGGGCCGGAACGACATTTTAAGGAGAAATATCATTATGATGGAAATAGAGAGGCCGAAAATCCGTTGCGAGGAGAACGCGGACAGCAGCTACGCCAAGATCGTGATCGAGCCGCTGGAAAAAGGTTTCGGGATCACTTTGGGCAACTGCCTGCGCAGGGTGTTGCTTTCCAGCCTGCCCGGCGCGGCTGTCGTGGGCATCAAACTTGACGAGGTCAAGCACGAGTTCTCCACCATCAAGGGCGTCCGGGAGGACGTCGCGGAAATTATCCTCAACCTCAAGGGCGTCGCTGTGGCGACGTCGTCCAGCGACAGCCTGTTCTTGACGACCGTCCGCTTGACCAAAGACAAGCCGGGTATCGTTTACGCCAAGGACATCGAACTCAATTCCGATGTCACCGTGCTCAATCCGGACGCGTATATCTGCACGCTGGACAAGGACGGTAAGCTGGACATCGAATTGACGATCGGCCGGGGCCGGGGCTATGTGTCCGCGGACAACAACGTGCGCCCGCTCGCCGCGCCGATCGGGTATATTCCGATGGATTCGGTTTTCACGCCGGTCAAGAAAGCCAATTACGAGGTCAGCCCCACCCGCGTGGGACAGAGCCTGGATTACGATAAACTGACCCTGGAGGTCACCACCAACGGCACGATGGCCGCGCGCGAGATTGTTTCGTTGGCCGCAAAAATCATCGAGCAGCACATCAACCTGTTTGTCGATTTGTCCGACGACATCTCCCGCATCGGGATTCTGGTCGACAAACCCGAACCGCGTCATCTCAAGATACTGGAGATGAGCATCGACGAAATGAATCTTTCGGTTCGCTCGTTCAACTGCCTCAAGCGCGCCGGCATCAACACCGTGGACGATCTCACCAAACGCAGCGAGGCGAGTATGCTCAAGGTCAAGAACCTGGGCAAAAAGTCGCTGGACGAGGTAATCGAAAAGATCCATTCGTATGGCTTGAAATTAGCTGAAAACGACGAGTAAGAGGGCGCCGATAGCGGCATTGATACGGGCTACGTTCTTTCGAGCGGCTCGGTCATGTACGTCTTGTATACTCCTTTCGCCACCCTCAAGACTGTTGCCCATCTGAATACCGCTCTTGACGCCCTCCGGATACGCTCGGCGTCACTCGCGGGGAGCGCGGGGAAGCGCGACGCGGCAATCCTCTCTAACTAGTTATAAAACAAAACACCCGCATATATGACTAAACCGCGGGGGAGGTAAGAAAAAAATGCCAAGCAAACTCGGCAGGCCTACAACACAACGGATGGCCATTGTAAAAAACCAAGCGTCCTACCTTTTGTGGTACGGACGCATAGAGACCACGCTCACGCGCGCGAAGTCGGTGAGTTCGTATACCGAAAAGCTGCTCACGGCGGCGATCAACTCCTATACCGAAAACGTCAAGGTCGTCAAGACGCGTAAGGACAAGAAGGGCAAGGAGATCAAGGTTGAGATCACCAACGACGGGCCCAAGAAGCTGGCGGCGCGCCGCAAGCTGATGTCCAAGCTGTACGACATCCAGGAGGTGCGCGGTGAGAGCGAGGCGTACGGGGATTATATGCGCCGTATCGGCGACGTTAAGCACCCGTTGATCGAAAAGATTTTCAACGATTACGCGCCCAAGTATGACAAGCGGCGCCAAGACCTCGGGCAGGGCGGCGGTTATACCCGCATCGTCAAGCTCGGGCAGCGCAACGGCGACGCCGCCGAAGCCGTGATTTTGGAACTCGTTTAAGATTGAGTATTCGCGGGGAAAACCCTTTTTTCAAAAAGGGTTTTCCCCGCACCCCTTTCTTAAAAATTTTTAACGGTGCTGTTTAACCGAATATATCGAATATGATTAAGGCCGCGTATGCGGCCGTTTTTATTCCGACGTCAGAGGTGCATACCCTGCGAGTCCGGGGCGGCCGAGTGCCAAAGCCGCAAGGCTTTGCCGAGCTTGCGACAGCAAGGTTGGGAGGCGAGGTGCCGTGGGACAGATATCGATTTATTTTTTAGTTCTCTCGGCCCAAAAGATAATCTACGGTGACATTGAAATAATCGGCCAGTTTGCATAAAGTTTCGTAATCGGTTTGTTTTCCGCGTATTTCCCATTCGTATGTCGCGTTTTGCTGATAACCCAAAACATAAGCCAAAGCCTTTCTAGATAAGCCTTTTTCTTCCCGCAATTCTTTGACCCGAATTCCAAATATATTCGACATACAAGTATAGTGTACGTCTGCTAGACGAAAATACTTGACTTTCGTCTGTCAGACGAAATATACTTTGGAGAGAGGGAAGAAAAAATGATCAAATCTGAAGAATTGAGAGATGAAATTATTGCTTAGCTGAAAAAGAGTTATATGGTTGCGGATGTCAAAATCGACGGGCATTATTTTAATGCCGTTGATATTGCCATTGCCGACGAAAGCGGTGAACCGATTGTATTCCGCATTTCTATGACAACGATAAGAAAAACGGATCAAAAATAGTTAAAATTTTTTGAGGGGCGCAGGGAGTGGTCTCCCCGCGTGTGTCGACGCGTGGAACGTTAGGTATTTTTTTCTCCGTAAGACAGCCTCCTGCTCTTCCCTTAAAACAGTATCAAAATAATTCCAACAGTCAAAACACCAAGGCCGGTGAGCGCGCGCGGGGAGAGTTTTTCTTTGAACAGGATTAGGGAGAAAATCACGGCGACGGGGACGCTTAGGCGGTCGAGGGGCGCGATTACGCTGACGACGCCGGTTTGCAGGGCGGCGTAGTAGCAAAGCCAGGATACGCCGGTCAGCATCCCGGATACGGTGATGAACAGCCAGTTGCGGCGGGTCAGATTTTTGATGTCGGGCAGCTTGCGGGTACTCAATACCCAAATCAACGACGCGACCGCCACGACGCAGGTTCGCAAAAAGGTGCCGAGGTGCGAGTTGACATCCTGCATCCCGATTTTGGCCAAGATACTTGTTAGACTCGCGAATATTAAGGACAATATAGCATAGAGAATCCAGAATTTTTTGCGCTTAATCTCCCGGAGTTGAATTTCCGGAGGCTCTGCCGCGTGGGCCGCTATTATTTCCCTCTTGAGGGGTGCCCCGGCAGGGGCGGGGTGGAAATGTAAGTCGGCATCCACGGGCGCGGCCTTGGTTTTTTGCACCATCAGCAGCGTGCCCGCCGTCATCAACACCATAGAAACGACGGTCAGAATCCCGAACGGCTCGTTAAAAATAACGATTGCGAGGATCATCGTCAGCACGACGCTCATTTTGTCGACCGCTACGATCTTGTGGATTTGGGCGGTTTTGAGCGCGTTGATGTAGAAAAACCAAGACAAGCCGGTGCAGAGTCCGGACGCGGTAATAAACAGCCAATCTTTGAGGGCGAGTCCGCTTGCGTCGTGCGAGTCCGCGCCGGCGAGCGCGGCGATCAGCAGGGTAAAGACAAGCACGACACCCGTGCGCAGCAAGGTGCCCAGGCCGGCGTCCACATCCTTCATGCCGGCCTTGACCGTGATGCTTACAAAACCGGCGGTCACGGCGGATATCAATGCAAGAACAACCCACATCTATATTTTATTATAACAAAATAATGCCAAACACACAATGTTGTGATATAATCATTCTTGTGGTATAATAAACAAAGCGAGAAAATAACCAAGAGAACGGGGCGCGGGCATGCCCGCGCGGGAAGAGGGGAATATGAAGAAGATCATATTTGCGATATTGGCGGTCGCCGCGTTATGCTTGATAGCGGCGGCCTGCGAGTTTGTCGGCCTCCGCGCGACGCTTTCGGTATCCAAAAACCCGGACAGGTTTGACGCCGTTACGGGCAGGATCGAATTTGCGCTGGGCGAGGCGTTGGAGGATGAGGACGGAGGGAACCTCTTGAGCGGCGGGAAACTTTTATATACATCCAACCGTAAAACAACGCGCGAGATCGATATGACGTCTTCGGAAATCGCCGTTACCGGATACAACAAGTCGCTCCTGGGGGAGCAGCAGATCAACCTCGCCTGCGATAAGGCGTTTTGTACGCTCACAGTATATGTGACGGAAGCGGAACTGACTGTAGACGCTGGCGCGTCGCGCCGTATTTACGATCAAGAAGACGCGGCCGAAGCGTTGGATTTGACCCTCAAATACCGAACGGAGATACCCGGGGTGCCTGGTTCCGAGACAATTGTCACCCTCACGTTGGCCGACGACGGCGTCGAGGTCGAAAGATTCGACATGACAAAGACCGGCGAGCAGACCGTTACCGTCAAATACCGCGCCTCTTCGGTGATGTTCGGCGTTGTCGTTTGCGCAAGGAGCGTGGACGATTGGCAGGACTTTGAGGATGAGTTCGATCCGATTGTGCCCGCGGCGCTCGCGGGGAATCCGATCAAGCGGGAAGCCGAGTACATCTGGATTAAGAATACGGGCACGCCTTACGGCGGCATCAACCGCGTTTACGAAATCCGCGAAAAAATAGAAGACGGCGTTGACGCGCAGAGCAATCCTTGCGAAATCCACACGAACAAGCGGTATTATTCGGACGGCGCCGAGGTTTTGGGCGCGTTCTTGATCACGACGTCCGACGTGACATTGGACGGTTTTGCAATCAATTCCGCGGGCATGTACGATGCGGCCGGCGTTGACGCGGCGATCGAGGTGTTTTTCGACAACGATCATTTAGAGAATATCCGGATACAAAACAATGAGATTACTTGTGAATATATCGGTATCAAGGTGTACGGCGCGCTCCAGATGGTGAAAATTGCGAATGAATCTATACCGGCTGAAACAGTCATAACCGACGTAGAAGAGCCGGACGAACCGGAAGTAACGGATTTGTTGGTATATAAGTACAAAAGCGCGGGCGGCAGCGCGCGCGTGATGATCTTTGGCAACGCGATATGTTACGACGCCGCTGCCGGCGGCAGTATTATTGCGTTTGACCCGGACGACATCGAGCCGTGCGGCATTTTGATCGGCGGCGGTTTGTTGGGGCGCGGCATGTGGGATGGTGATTTGGTGCGGGTATTGACCGTTTACGGGGATCCGGAAAGCGTCAACATCAACATGAGCGGCAACATAGTAACCGGATTTATGACCGGATACGGCGTATATCTTTTTACAAACGGGTCCGCCAGGATCGACGGCGAATACTTGGAGCTTGTTTCGGAGAACGCCGCGGACGTTATCGACGCGCTGTCCGGGCAAGTTTATGACAACGACGTCGACGTATATATAAGAATTGCTTGACTTTTTCCGTAGAATTGTATTACTATATCGCATAGCAAGGTCGTCGGCCTTGCCTTCGGGGTGTAGCGCAGTTTGGTAGCGCGCTTGGTTCGGGACCAAGAGGCCGGAAGTTCAAGTCTTCTCACTCCGACCAGAAAAGGGTCTGCAATTCAGAGAATTGCAGACCCTTTTCAATTATATTTTCCTGCGGAAAAGTGGTTTTCGCAGGCGAACGATATTGCCCCAGGCAATTAGGTTCTATCCTCTTCCGCCAAACAGTTCCTCCGCTTTGGCGACGTCGGCGCGGAGAAGGTCTAGGTCAAAGTCGGGGACGTAATCCTCGACCGCGCTTTCCGGGTCCTGGGTAAAGCCGTTGCGCAGGCCGGCGGCGAAAAAATGGCCGCATACGGCGTCGTATTCGGCGTTTGTCAGTCGGCGCGACAGCTCGGGAAACTTTTGGGCGTCGGCGGTCGGGAAATACTGCGCCATCACGCTGACGTACAGCGTCTTGTCGATGGCTGCGACCGCGTCCAGCACGGCGCAACTGTACGAAGTCAAATTCGGCAGTACCAAATGGCGCACCAGCACGCCGCGCCGCATCAAGCCGCGGATGAACACATCGCGGGGCTGCTGCCGGCGCATTTCACGCAGGGCGGCGTTCGCAATCTCAAAATAGTCCGCCGCGCCCGAATACTTTTGGGCGATTCCCGCGTCAACATATTTCAAATCCGGCAGATAAATATCGATCAGCCCGTCCAGCGCGCGCAGGCCGGCAAGCCCGTCGTAGCCGCCCGTATTGTATACGACGGGAATTTTGAGAAAATCGCGCTTGGCTTCTTGCAGCACGGGCCGCAACGCGGCCGCAACATGCGACGGCGTGACCAAATTGATGTTGTGCGCGCCCTCGTTTTGGAGCCAAAACATCAGCGCGAGAAGCTGCCGGCCGGTCAGATTCAAGCCCTTGCCCTTATGCGAAATGTTGTAATTCTGGCAATAACAGCAATGCAGGCGGCAGCCGCTGAAAAAAATCGTGCCGCTGCCCTTCGCGCCGGAAATGACCGGCTCCTCCCACATATGCTTCATCGCCCGCGCGACCCGGAATTCCATAATCATAGTATATCGTAGACAAGCCTATATGAAAAGAAAAATACCTCTTGAAAATGCCGGGTGCATATGATATAATAAGATAAGAGGTATACCAGAGGGACGGGAAAATGATTTATAGAAAGAGATGGACCGGTTTTTCAGCGGTTTTTTTGGCTGTTGCGCTTGCCTTTGGCGCGGTCAGTTGTATCCGCGGGAAAAAGCCGGATTTCGCGTTGGGCGCCATTGTAAAAGCGCGCGTGGAAAATGCGCAATACCTGCCGGACGAGCGGGTGCTTACGGCGGGCGGAGCGGGTCAAAGTGTAACCGCTGTGAGTTTTGGCGAAGCGCCGCAAGAGCAAGCCGCCGATTTGGATATAGAAGAAATTACCGTTCCGGAAATCGACGAAAACGGTTTTATTGAGATCATTGACAGCCTGGGCGTGATAGATGGAGACAGCGCGGGCAAGTACCTGGGTTACGACATCTACGAGGTCAAGGCCGAGCTTGTATTTTTGCTGGACAAAACGCCGGTGTTCGGCCAATGGTTCAGAATGCCGCTCATGAGAGAAAGAGAGGGGTACGCCGCTATTCCGTACTTTGAAAAGTGGGCGTATTTGATCAACAGTGACGACGGAGGACGGACGGTCGACGTTACGCGGGTATGCTGGAGTACAAGATTCAATTATTGGGATTTCGGCAAGTGGCAAGAGGTAGAGTATTATTATTCTTCGTCCGAAAGCATAATTCAGTACCAGGTCATGCGGATAAAATATTATTTCGATGTAGTCGGCCGCGAGGTCGTTGAATGTTATACCTACAGTGTTGCTGTTGACCGTGTAAAAAACTATAGAACCCACACAGCCGAAAATTTTGATGAAGCCGCGCAAAAACCGTTAGCGTTGCATTACCTCAAAAACGTAAAGGACACAAGCCTTACAAAATATTCGGTCGTTATTTCGGAGCGTTACCGCGACCTGGGCTGGGATATACGCGGCCTCGCCCCTTACGGAACGACGCATAATTTTTGCGAGTTGAGTTACGACGGACCGGATGATATACGCTTGCTGAAGATCAGCCAAATTCTGCCGACTCAAATCTATACCGTTCCCGCCGCCACAGATATTTCGTTTTATCATAAGACGGGCGATGCTGTAAAATATTACGGCTCCACGCACGAGTATTTCGATAGGTCCGCATTGTCCGCCGATTCGTATTTTATCAGCCTCACGAATAACAATCTGACCTACACTGAATACTTTGACGAAACGGATCGGCGTTATATTTCCGCAGCGGAATTGGACGTCGTCGGCCATTTCGGATACGGCATGACATTAGACTATTGGAATAGAAGCGTATTCAGCGTCGTTCATAGCGGCGAGATAGCGCGTTCCAAAAAATTCGCGCAGAACTGGGATAACAAGACGTTTACGGCGATGAACCAAACGATATCGCTGCTGGGGCGAAACGCGGGCATGGAGGAAGTGCGCTTTGTGAACGACGCGGCCGCCGCGCGGGCCGGCGGCGCGGAATATGCTTACGAAAAAACGTTGGATGGCTTTATACACGATCTTAGCGCGCACATCGTTGTGCATTCCGACTTAAAAAACGGTTGGCTCGAGATTTACAAGGGGAGTTCCAAGGCGCAGAAATTGAAAAACTTACCCGGTCCGTTTGATCCGGCGGAGTTGCCGATCGGTTATTTGCGCAATTTGGCGGATATGTATTATTCGGACGGCCGTGTAAGCTTTAGCGCAGACGCTTCGCCGGTAAAATTAGACCTCAACATGCGTTATTCGTTGAGTTTGGCGTTGAAGTCCCAAGACGGCGATATCCTAATTTTGGCGACGGATGATCAATATCCCCGAAGCGTCGACGGCTCAATTATCAGCAACTGCGAGTACGATTTCAGCCTTCTGGACATCTCCAAGCCCGGCGTTTATACGCTGCAAGTCGTGCTGACGGTTCAGGCGGGCGGCAAGGATGTTGTATTGTTTGACCCGGACGAAATCGCGTATGTTCACAGGTTTGCGCGGTTTGAGATTCCCGATACGGTTTCAAACGGGCAAACCATGCGTTACGAGGTTTCGTGCCGCGCCCGCGTGATGCAAATAACCGTCACAGCAGTTTAGTCATTGTTTTCGCTGAATTTGCAATTTTATAACCGATATGGTATAATGCTTGATATAATACTAAATCCCGATAAAAGGTCGACATCTTCCGGCGTCTTTTCGGTTTATTTAGTATAAACTAATGGTTTCTGAGAATTATCTTTGATATTAAGCATTTTCAGAAATTCACCGATATAGCAACGGGGGATACGAGATGAAACTGATATTGGCGATTGTAAACAAATTCGATTCTAAGACGGTGGTCAGCGAATTGATGAAGGGCGGGTTCAGCACCACGGTCGTGGCCAGCCAAGGCGGTTTTTTGCGCAACGGCACCGCTACGTTGCTTCTGGGGACGCACGCGGAACGCGTGGATTACGCGATCGAAATACTCAAGCATACTTGCCGGTCGCGCAAATACGACATCAACAAGGTAACGCGCGAATACCGGCCCATCGTCGAGAACGAATACGAGAACAAGGAGATTGTGGTGGGCGGCGCGACGGTGTTTGTTTTGAACATCGAGGAGAGCATAAAGATATAATGTGGAATTTGGAATTATGGTACAGTGTCTTTTAATTTGTTAATTTGCGCGTAAAATTCGACCTTTATTCCGCATTGATTTGAACATAGATTTCACTGCCATCATCCATCAACAAAGCGCGTACAAGACGCTGCTCGGCGACATCGGAGCCGGGACGCTTTCGCATTGCTATCTGCTTGCGTCGCCGGATACCGCCGTCGCGGCCGCGATTGTTTACGCGGCGGTGACCGCGCTGTACTGCCCGGCGCTGTGCGGGACATGCCCCGCCTGCCGCAAGGTTAAGAACCGTTCGCACGCGGATATCAAATATTTTTCGGGCAAGCTTTTGGCGGCCGATGTGGAAAAAATCGTCTCCGTCGCGGAGTTCGCGCCCGTAGACGGCAAATACCGCATCGCGGTGGCCGAGGGCTTCGGTACGGTCACGCCCGCGATGCAAAGCAAGCTCTTAAAGACGCTGGAGGAGCCGCCCCGGGACGCGCATTTTTTTCTGATCGCGGACGCGCCGGAGGCCGCCGTCCCCACCGTGCGGTCGCGCAGCAAAATATCGGTCAGAAGGTCGATCTTATTTTCCCGTTTTACAAAATAGACAAACTGCGCGGTCTTTTCGACGGTGGAGGAAACGGGCGTCACCGCGACGTCCACGGGGTC
>Ga0123353_10006765_pt1 | contig 15359 bp, 9 predicted proteins | sample TergutLab28metaG_3_FD_92763 | JGI IMG/M metagenome (GOLD analysis project Ga0123353, IMG submission 92763) | Labiotermes labralis P3 segment gut microbial communities from Petit-Saut dam, French Guiana - Lab288 P3 | ecosystem: Host-associated > Arthropoda: Insects > Digestive system > Gut ... | reverse complement strand
TGGGCGACTGGAATAGCTGGAACGAGGAGAGCCATCCTATGCGCCGTATCCCAGATACCGGAATCTGGGAGATTGAAATTACCCCACTCGCCGTAGGACAACACTACAAGTACTCCATTCTGGGGCAAAATGGAGTCCGATTTTTAAAAGCCGACCCATATGCCGTCTATGCCGACAGCGAAGACAGCTCGGCTTCGGCTATTTACCAACTGGCAGGCTACCCCTGGCAAGATGCTGAGTGGATTTCCCAGCGACGAGAGCAGCAGCTTGTGCCTCCTCTTGAGGAGGGAGGGACTGTTATCTCCACCGCTACCCAAGGTAAAACCCTACCCAACTCAAGGGAGGAGGGTGGCCGCTCCTCATCTATTCTGGCGAACGGCTTAGGTTCCTACCCTTCGGTACCTCTTAATATCTACGAAGTGCACTTAGGCTCTTGGCGACGTCACCCAGATGGCACTTCCTACAGCTATTTGGAACTGGCGGAGAGCTTGCTGCCTTACCTGGTGGAAATGAATTACACCCACCTGGAGATTTTACCTTTAATGGAACACCCTCACAATCACTCCTGGGGTTACCAGACCGGTGGTTTCTATGCCGCCACTTCGCGTTATGGCACCCCCCAAGAGTTAATGGCCTTCATCGATCGTTGTCACCAGGCGGGTATTGGGGTCATTTTGGACTGGACGCCAGCCCATTTCCCCAAAGATACTTATGGTCTTATGGAGTATGATGGCTCCCGCCTCTATGAGGCGCCCTTGCAAGAGGCTACCGATCAGGAGGAGTGGGGAACTCGTCGTTTTAATTATGCTTCTCCTCAGGTACAATCTTTCTTAATATCTAATGCCATTTTTTGGCTGGAACTCTTTCATGCTGATGCGTTAAGAATTGATGCCGTCAGCTCGATAATCTACCAACATGGTCATAAAAACCCCAACCACGCGCAAGCTATCGATCGCCACGGCATAGCTTTTTTACAAGCTTTAAACAAGGCCGTGGGAGAGATGGTACCGGGAGCGCTGATCATCGCCGAAGAAGAAACCTCCTGGCCGTTACTAACCAAACCTTACTTAGAAGGTGGTTTAGGCTTCTCTCTATGCTGGAATACCGCCTGGGTTGCCGATACCATGGCCTATGCAATCGTCGATCCTATATACCGCCATTTAATCCACGAAAAAGTTACCCTTCCCTTCTATTATTGCTTTAACGAACACTATCTCTTGACCTTCTCTCACGATCTGGTAGTTAACGGTAAAGGCTCTTTCCTGGAGAAGATGCCGGGGAGCTATGACGAAAAGTTTGCTGGAGCTCGTGCCTTTCTGGGTTATATGATGGCACATCCCGGAAAAAAGTTGCAGTTTATGGGTACCGAAATTGCCTCTTTCCGAGAGTGGGATGCTGAAGGTTCTCTGGAATGGTTTCTCCTGGATTTCCCTTTACATCAAGCTTTTCACCGTTATGTCCGAGAACTAAATTTGCTTTATAAAATGACCCCAGCTTTGTGGTGCAGCGATAACAGTTGGAATTGTTTTCAATGGATTAGTTGGGATGACCGCAGCCAGAATATTATTATCTTTATACGTCGGGATAGTTTCGAAAACTTACTAGTGGTCTTGGTTAATTTTGCTCCGGTTAAGCGTGCATCCTATCGCTTCGGGGTTCCCCAACCAGGTCACTATCAGGAAATACTCTCTTCAGACCATACCAACTATGGGGGTAGCGGAGTTGCTAATGGGGTCATAACCGCCCAGGAAATCCCCTTTCATGACTTCCCTTACAGTATAGAAATAACGGTGCCGCCTTTAGCTACCGTCTTCTTTAAGTTAGTAAATTAAGATAGCGCCATAATAGTCGCCAATTATACGAGCTGTAGGCGGCATGACGATGTAAAGGAGGAAGCTTCTTGATTACCCCTTTTTCGCAAAAGGAATGTGTGGCTATGCTCTTGGCAGGCGGGCGAGGCACCCGGCTGGAGGATCTGACCGCTCATGTTGCTAAGCCGGCGGTGGCTTTTGGTGGTAGGTACCGCTTGGTGGATTTCACTCTCTCCAACTGTGTCCTTTCGGGCATAGATACCATTGGTGTTCTCACCCAATACTTGCCTCTTTTTTTACATGACTATATAGGCAAGGGTCAACCTTGGAACTTAGACCTCATGTCCGGAGGGGTTTTTCTCTTGCCCCCCTATGAAGGGAGCAGTAACTCCGACTGGTACAGTGGTAGCGCCAATGCCGTTTACCAGAACCGCCATTTTATCGAATCGTACAACCCCACTTATGTGCTGGTGCTGGCGGGAGACCATATCTATAAAATGGATTACAGCGCCATGTTGAACTACCACAAGGAAGTTAAAGCCGACTGCACCATTGCCGTCATTGAGGTTCCTTTGGAGGAAGCCAGCCGCTATGGAATCATGCGCGTCAATACCAGTGATCGGATTACCCGGTTTGACGAAAAGCCGGCCAAACCCAAAAGCAACCTGGCTTCTATGGGTATTTATATTTTCAACTGGCAAGTCCTCAAGGAACATTTGAACCAGGATAATACTGAAGATAGCTCGGCACACGATTTTGGTCGCAATATCATTCCGGCTATTTTGGCAGCCAAACACCGTATGTTTGCCTACCGTTTCCAAGGTTACTGGCGGGATGTCGGCACTTTAGAAAGCCTGTGGGAGGGGAATATGGATATACTGGAAGATCCTTCCCTGGGGCGTCCAGATTGGCCGATCATGACCAGAGGGCGTAACCGCCCACCCCACCATATTGTGGGTGAAGTCACCAACAGCCTGGTAGCCTCCGGCTGTAGCATACGCGGCAAGGTAGAAAACTCGGTGTTGGCCAGTGGAGCTACGGTGGAGGAGGGGGCTGTGGTGCGAAACTCCATCCTCATGGCTGATTCTCTGGTGCAGCAGGGAGCTACAGTGGAGTATAGTATACTGGACGAACGCAGTGTGGTAAACGCGGGAACCACTATTGGCACCCCTCGGGTAGCCGGTACGCCACCTACGGTTGTTCCCGGCATATGGGTGTCTTAGAAAGGAGGTTAGTACATGCATGTAGGGCTTTGTCTTTCAGATCTTCATCCCCTTCTCTACGGGGATGGCTCCACCTCTCGTACAGCAGCAGCCGTTCACTTTGGCGGACACTACCGCTTAATTGACTTTACCCTCTCGAATATGGACAACTCCGGTATCCACAATGTAGCTATGGTCTTGGGGAGCCAATACCAGTCTTTAATTAACCATATTGGTGCCGGAAGAGCGTGGGACTTGGCAAGATCCAGCGGCGGGATAACCTTCTTCCCACCTTACCCGGCAGGAGAGCGTCCTTTTCATGATATTCGGGATGAACCGTTGCAACGGGCGTTAGTCTATGTGGAGCGAGCACGGAGTAACCATGTGCTGGTTACCGATTGCAGTTCTGCCTATAATCTGGATTTTCGCCTCCCTTTACAGCAGCACGAGGCATCCGGCGCTGATGTCACTGCTCTTTATGTACGTCAGCAACCTTTAGATATCGACCGACCTCACACGGTAGCGTATCAACTGGGCGAAGAGGGAGCTATCACCGGGATTAGCGCCAACCCTACCATAGGTGAAGAGCAAAATATCTCCATGGGTGCCTTTATCGTGCGTAAAGATGCTTTGCTGCGTTTATTAGCTAACGAAGGTTCCTGTGATGTTATCCGTTTTAGCTGCAGTGTATTAGCAGGGGCGCTTAAGGCACTTAAAGTCCGAAGTTGGCTTTATGAAGGATACTATGCTCGCGTCTCTTCCCTGGAAACCTTTTTTCATTATAACATGGATATGCTTGATCCCCGCAAGCGGGAACCTCTGTTTAACTCAGGTGGACGGCGCATAAACACCGGGGTACGCAACTCCCTACCCACGAAGTATGGCAGTGAGGCTAAAGTGCGTAACTCTATTGTTTCCAATGGATGTCTCATCGAAGGGACAGTGGAAAACTGTGTGATCTTCCGAGATGTCCAAGTTAAACCGGGAGCGGTAGTGCGCAACTCTATCCTGCAACGCAACACCTTAGTGGGTTCCGGTGCTGAGCTTAATTGGATTGTTACCGACCATGATGTGATTATCTCCGCAGAACGCAACCTGTTGGGGCACCGCAACCATCCGGTTTATATTGGTATTGGCAAAGTTGTATAATATACTATATGGGGGTAGATAATTTATGACAGCGACTTCAACGGCAGCCAACACCGAGGCAGCGGAGAACGCTTCTGCTATACCAAAAATTCTTTATGCAGTCTCCGAAGTTGCTCCCTTTGTGGTTACCGGTGGGATGGGTCAGGTGGTAGGTTCTTTACCGGCTGCTTTGCGCCGTGTAGAACCTACCTTGGAAATTGCCGTCGTGGCACCTCTCTACCAGGCAGTCTTCGCTCATTACGGAGCGGCTTTGGAGCATGTAGGTACGGTGGAAGTCAACTTGGCTTGGCGAACTAAAGGGTGTGGTATTTATCGTACCCAAAGAGACGGTATCACCTATTTTTTCTTAGATAACTCCGACTATTTTAATCGCGAAAACTGCTACGGCTACTACGATGATGGGGAGCGTTTCGCTTTCTTCTCCCAGGCGGTCTTGGCTGCTCTGGAAGCTATGCAGTTTGTCCCGGAGGTTATCCACTGCCACGATTGGCAAACAGCTCTTATCCCCATTTACCTGAAGACCCTTTATAGGGAAAAATACCCCCAGATGCGCTCTATTTTCACTATTCACAATATTGAGTACCAAGGTAAGTACACCCTGGATATCTTGGGGGATGTCTTTGGTTTGGGTGCCGACGCTTATCCCCTGGTGGAGTATGACGGCTGCCTTAACCTCATGAAGGGTGCCATAGTTGCTTGCGATCGGCTGACCACCGTTTCTCCTTCATATGCCGAGGAAATTAAGGCAGGGGGAGGGTACGGCTTAGATCACATTATCAATATTTATGCCGGCAAGCTCACCGGTATTTTAAACGGTATCGATACCAATCTCTATAACCCTACTTGCGATGCCAAGTTAAGGGTAAACTTTGATGCTGACTGCCTAGCTAAAAAAGCTTTATGCAAACGGGAACTGCAGACCTTGTTTAATTTGCCAGTAAGCCCTCGCACCCCGGTTCTCTGTATGGTGTCCCGTTTAGTCCCCCACAAGGGTATCGACCTTCTAACGACTATTATTGACGACCTGCTTAAAGAAAACCTCCAGCTCTGTATTTTAGGTACCGGCGACCACCTTTATGAACTTTTTCTCTCTGACTTAGCTATTCGTTATCCTGAGCAGGTGGTGGTAAATATTGCCTATAACGCCGAAATATCCACGAAAATTTATGCTGGCTCCGATATGATGCTCATGCCTTCCCTCAGTGAGCCTTGTGGTTTAGCACAGATGATTGCTTCCCGTTATGCAACTGTTCCCATTGTCCGGGCTACGGGTGGCTTAAAAGATACCATCAAAGATTGCCGCTACGGTGAAGGGAACGGTTTTGTCTTCAGCCGCTACAACTCCAACGACTTTTTACAGACTATTCGCGCTGCTCTGGGATTATATAATAACTTCCCCGAGGACTGGTTCCTTCTTATGAAAGAGGTTATCGGGCAAGACTTTTCCTGGGATCGCTCTGCCCGAGATTACCTCGAGCTTTACAGTACACTTACCTAATTTGAACAACCGTAAAGGAAAGCAGACGAAAGCTATTGGGGGTTGTTAGGAGGGAGCAGGATGTATTATTTCGATGAATTCCATGAGCGCTGTCGTACCCCCCAGGGGGCTCTCCCAGTGGGAGCAGATTTGCAGCTCACCCTCCGCTACCGCCGGGGACTCTGCTGCCAGGCATGGTTATATTGGAAGATCGATGGGGGAGAAACTGGCAACCTTGCTATGGAGTGGCAGGGGATGGAAGGGATTGACGACCTGTTTAGCGTAACCTTGGCACCAGACAGCACCGGTCTATATTGGTATTGGTTTAGTATTGAAACTGCCGAAGGCTCCTTTTATATCGATCGTCAAGGGCCAGGGGCTAACCCCACCGATCCCTACCAATTTACCCTCCATGCTGCTCACCTAGAGACTCCCGACTGGATCAAAGGCGGGGTTATGTACCATATCTTTGTGGATCGCTTTGCCAAGGGGGGAGCTTCAGAGCTCCCCTTACGAGGAGATGCCGTTCGGCGTCGAGACTGGGGTGGAACCCCCTTCTTTGCTCCGGATGATAACGGCATTGTCCCCAACAAAGACTTTTTTGGGGGTAATCTGGAAGGCATTATGGCAAAGCTTCCCTATCTCCAAGAGCAGGGGGTAACCTGCTTGTACTTAAGCCCCATCTTTGAAGCTGCTTCTAATCACAAATACGACACCGGTAATTTTCACCGGATTGATGCCGGCTTTGGTGATGACCGAACTTTACGTGCTCTTTGTCAAGAGGCGAAAAAGTATGGGATGGCAGTTATTCTGGATGGGGTTTTTAGTCATGTGGGGAGCGATAGTCTTTATTTTAATAAAGAAGGCAACTACTCCACCCTGGGAGCTTACCAATCTCTCGCTTCACCCTATGCCTCCTGGTTTACTTTTACCAAGTGGCCAGAGGCTTACCTCTGCTGGTGGGATATTTTATTACTGCCTACCATCGCCAAATATGACAACTCTTACCGGGATTTTATCAACGAGGTAGGAGGGGTCATCGACCATTGGATGGAGTGCGGTATAGCCGGTTGGCGTCTGGATGTGGTAGATGAGCTACCCGATGCTTTTTTAAATCCTTTATGTGCAGCTGTACGCCGCACGAATCCCCATGCACTCTTAATCGGTGAAGTTTGGGAAGATGCTTCGAATAAAGTTGCTTACGGAGTGCGCCGCCAGTATTTTCTGGGGGGACAGCTCGATTCCGTGATGAACTACCCCCTAAAAAACGCCATCATTGCTTACCTACGGGAAGGCAAGGTGGAGTTTTTAGCTCAAACCATGGCAACCATCACCCAGAATTACCCTCAACCGGTGCTGCATACCTTGATGAACATTTTAGGAACACATGACACTATGCGGATTTTAACAGTTCTGGGAGGAGACGACTTTCCCACCTCCAAAGAGGAGATGCAGCATTACCGCTTGAGCGACTGGCAGTTAGCTCGGGGGAAGCAGTTACTGCGCATAGCCGCTGCTTTACAGTTTACCCTACCTGGCTTTCCTTGTGTTTACTACGGTGACGAAGTTGGTATGGAGGGGGGCGCCGACCCTTTCAACCGCGTTTGTTTTCCTTGGGGTAAAGAGGATGTGGAGCTGCAAAGCTGGTACCGTAGGCTAGCCCAGCTACGGCAAGAGTACCCGGTCTTACGAGAAGGGGAATACCGTTTAATGAAAGCCCGTGAAGGAGTTTTCGCTTTTACCCGAGGAGAAGGGGAGGATTGTCTCCTCATCGCATCTAATATTAATAAAGAAGCTGTGGTTTTACCTTTTCCCGATTTTACTTATCACATTCTTCACCAAAGGCACTTAAGCACCTGTCTTGTACCCCCTGGCAGTGTAGCTATATATGGGAGAGGGAGTAGAGCAAATGACCGAAAGTAACTATTATTCCCGGGAGCTGATGTGGCAGGACTCTTTAGATAAAAGCACCTTCGCCCGCCTCTTTACCGAAAAACTGGAAATGTACCGAGGAGTTCCCGTGCAAGAGGCTACGGCGGAAGATGCCTATGTGGTCTTGGCAGCCATCACCAAGGAGCGGGCTGCCCGCATGGGGTTACATGCCAACCGCACGAACCAGCAACAGCAGAAGAAGCAGGTTTACTACTTTTCTATCGAGTTTTTGCTGGGGCGTATGTTAGCACAAAACCTGATGGCATTTGGCTTACTGGAGGTTTGCCAGGAAGCCATGAGGGAACTGGGACTGGACTTGGAAAAAATTTGCGAAGTGGAGTTAGACCCCGGGCTGGGAAACGGGGGTTTGGGACGTCTGGCGGCTTGCTTTATGGATTCCCTGGCTTTTTGCGGTTATGCAGGTCATGGCTGTAGTATCCGTTACAAACATGGGCTTTTTGAGCAAAAAATAGTCGATGGCAACCAAATTGAAATGGCAGATAACTGGCTGAGAGTCGACAATGTTTGGGAGATACGCAAACCGAGTAAAGCGGTTATGGTTCGCTTTGGTGGTTCGATTCGGGAAGAAGTGGTTATGGGACGAAAAATCTTTCATCACGACAATCCCGAGCAGGTGTTGGCCATGCCCTACGATATTCCTATGGTGGGTGGAGCTAACGGAGTCGTCAACAACCTGCGTCTCTGGAGTGCGGAATCGGTCCAACTATTCAATTTTGAAGCCTTCTCCAGCGGTGATTATATTTCGGCTATCTCCGACAAATATGCCGCCGAAGCTATTTCGGAAATTCTTTACCCCGATGACTCCAACTACAGCAATCGGTTATTACGCTTAAAACAACAATACTTTTTTGTCTCCGCTGGGGTGCAAAGTATTATCCGCCATTACCGCAAATACTACGGCGACTTAACGAAGCTTCCCGATTATGTATCCATACATATTAACGATACTCACCCGGCGGTGGCTGTTCCGGAGTTAATGCGCATCCTGATGGATGAAGAAGGGCTAGGTTGGGATGAGGCTTGGGATCTCACTATCCGCACGATCTCTTACACAAACCACACCATTATGCCTGAGGCGTTGGAGCGCTGGGATGTAGAGACCTTCCGCACTTTGTTACCGCGTATTTATATGATTGTCCAGGAAATTAACGAGCGCTTCTGCCGAGAGCTGTGGCTGCACTATCCCGAACAGTGGGATCATATCGCCCGCATGGCGATCATTGGAGATAACCAAATACGGATGGCATTTTTAGCCATTGTTGGTAGCCACTCCATCAACGGTGTTGCTCAAGTCCATAGCGACATTCTCAAAGCAGAACTTTTCAAAGATTTTTACGCCATTTACCCGGAACGCTTCCAAAATATGACCAATGGGGTTACCCAAAGGCGCTGGTTGCAAAAAGCCAACCCCTGCCTCACCGATCTTATCAGCAGCGCTATTGGCACAGGTTGGATGAAGGAGCCTCTGCAGCTGGTGCGCCTCAAAGAGGAAGGGTTGGTGCATGATGCCGCTTTCCTGGAGGATTTGCTGAAAATTAAGCGGGGTAGTAAAGAGAAACTGGCGAAAATTTTCCTAGCTAACAAAGGGATAGTGGTAGATCCCACTTCTATCTTTGATGTGCAAGTAAAGCGTTTTCACGCTTATAAGCGCCAGTTGCTTCTTGCTTTATATATTCTCGAACTGTATCGCCAAATAAAGGAAGGTACCCAGGAGATAATTGCTCCTCGCACCTTTATCTTCGGGGGGAAAGCTGCTCCCGGCTACCGTTTTGCCAAGGAAACCATCCGCTTTATCTCCTCTATTGCCGAAATGATCAACCACGACAGCAGCATTAACAATCTCATTAAAATAGTCTTTGTGGAGAACTACCGCGTCTCTTTAGCCGAAGATATTTTCCCTGCTTCCGATGTCAGCGAGCAAATATCTACTGCCAGCCGGGAGGCTTCTGGCACCGGCAATATGAAGTTTATGTTTAACGGTGCCATCACCATAGGGACTATGGACGGTGCCAACATCGAAATTTTTGAAGCGGTGGGGGAAGGTAACTATGTCCGCTTTGGTTTAACTGTCCCGGAGGTCTTGGCCCTGTACCGCGACCAAACCTATAACAGCCGCGAGATATATGAAACCGATCCTCGTGTACAATATTTGCTAGATACATATGTCAATACTCAGCCTTACGAAGTGGGTAAAGCCGAGTTCCCTCATATTTATGACTCCCTTATCTCTTTTGGTGATGAGTTTCTGGTTCTCAAAGACTTCGCCGGCTATGTAGACGCTCAAGGGGAAATTAACCGCCTCTATCAGAACACTGCTCGCTGGGAGCAAATGTCAGCTATGAACATTGCCAGCGCCGGGCGCTTCTCCAGCGATGAAGTTATTCGGCGTTATGCCCGAAATATCTGGTTTTTGGAGTAATTGGTTTTTGGAGTAAATGGGGGTGTGCTAAAATAGAGACAACCAACAATCGCCGCGGTGCAGGTGTCTTGCTCCCTCTTTCTATGCTACCCGGTCCCTTTGGGATAGGGGTTTTAGGAAAGGAAGCCAGGGAATTTGTGGATTTTCTCGCCACAGGAGGTTTCTCCCTGTGGCAAATGCTCCCTCTGGAGCATATGGGAGCTTCCTATTCACCTTATAAAGCGGTTTCGGCTTTTGCCGGCGAACCAATGTATATCGATCCCCGTTGGCTTTATGAGCGAGGCTGGGTCACGGAGGTGGAGCTCAGGGAACGTTGGGCAGTTGCTGAACCCCACAAGGTTAACTACGAACTCATTTACGATAAGCAAATGGTCCTCCTCCGAGCAGCTTTTGCCCGCTTACCTAACCGGATTCATGAGGAAATATCGCAATTCAATCCTTTTTGGCTGGACGAATATGCGCTTTATATGGCGATTAAGGAGCAGTATCATCTGCTGCCTTGGTTCGATTGGTCGGATAGCGAGTTGCAGCGTTATGAGCGGAAAGCGGTGGAGAACTACCGCAAGGAACATCGTTCACTTATGGCCTTCTACCGCTTTGTCCAGTGGCTTTTCGATTTACAATGGCAGGAATTGCATAACTACGCCCAGAGCAAAGGTGTCCTGCTCATGGGTGATATTCCCATATATGTCTCTGAAGATAGTGCCGAAGTCTGGAGCCACCGGGAAATGTTTGCTACCGATAAGAAAGGTAACTTTCTAGCAGTGGCTGGAGCGCCTCCCGATTATTTTAACACCCAGGGACAGCGCTGGGGTAACCCCCTCTATAACTGGGAGCTTATGGCCAAAGACAACTACACTTGGTGGGTGGGACGCATGCGCGCAGCTTTAGAAAAGTTCGACTTAGTCCGTATCGACCATTTTCGCGGTTTTGAAAGCTACTGGCATATACCAGTGGCGGCGGAATCAGCCCGAGAGGGTTATTGGGTTAAAGGTCCCGGAGTGGCGCCTTTCAAGGCCATGGTACAGGAGCTGGGACCCCTGCCGGTTATCGCGGAAGATTTAGGCGATATTGGACCCGAAGTGGAAGCACTCCTGGAGGAAGCTGGCTTTCCCGGTATTCGGGTACTGCAGTTTGGCTTTTTAGGGGATGAACGCCACCTACCTCACAACTATTCCCAGCAAAAGGTGGCTTACAGTGGCACCCACGATAATACCACCCTGCTGGCATGGATCTACGAGCTGCGACCTGAAGATCGGGAGACTGTTCTAACCTACTGCGGCTATGAGGGTGACTGGAGTAAAGGTGGACCCAACTGCGGCATTTGCCGCACCTGGATCCGCTTACTCTATACTACGCCAGCTTGTTGGGTCATTATTCCGATCCAAGACCTGCTGGGTTATGGCGGCGATACTCGCACCAACATCCCCGGCAACCCGGAGGGTAACTGGCGCTTTCGGGTCACGAAGGAAGCGCTGGCGCAAATAGACACCACCTATTACCGCCGTCTGGCGACCATTACCCAGCGGCTACCGGTTGTGGCTAAATAGTATACTGTTAGTTTATCACCGGTACCATAGGGTACATGTGAAAAAGAAGAGGAGGGTGCTTTATTGACTATTCCCACTGTCGATCTTACTTATTTGGCACCCCTGATAACTCCAGAACATCTTGCGGAGTTTCAGGAGCCGTTGCATGAAGCTCAGGTCACTCTCCTGCAGAAGACCGGACTAGGTGCCGAATATTTGGGTTGGCTGCATCTCCCTCAACGGGTAACCCCAGAGGAAATTGCTCTCCTAGAAGAGCGAGCCAAGCAAGTACGCGAAAGCTCCCAAATTCTGTTGGTAGTTGGAATTGGCGGTTCTTACTTGGGGAGCCGTGCAGCTTTGGAATATTTACAATCACCTTTTTATAACTATTGGCAAAACCCTCAGGTCTTTTTCGTGGGGAATAACCTCTCTCCCTCCTACTTGCATCAGGTGCTGGCGATAGTTGGAGACCGGGATTTTGCGGTCAATGTTGTTTCTAAGTCGGGAACAACCACCGAGCCGGCTATCTCCTTTCACATATTACGACAACTGTTAGAAAAGCGTTACGGCGTGGAGGGAGCGCGCAAACGTATCTATGCCACCACCGATCCGGCTTCGGGAACCTTAAGAGCCATGGCTGAAGAGAAAGGGTATGCCACTTTTGCCATCCCTCCTGATGTGGGAGGTAGGTATTCGGTGCTCACTTCCTGTGGCTTGTTTCCTCTCACGGTAGCTGGGATAGATGCTACCGCTCTGCTCCGGGGTGGTGCCATTATGGCTGACAAGTTGCACAAGGAAGCCAAACTTGAGCAAAACCCAGCCTGGAGCTATGTGGCAGCACGTCACGCTCTTTACAACCAGGGGCGGATTGTGGAGCATTTTGGCAGCTACCAGCCGAACACCAAAATGCTGGCAGAATGGTGGCGGCAACTGTTCGGCGAAAGTGAAGGTAAAGAAGGAAAAGGAATTTTGCCTTCGGTTCTTGAATTTACTGCCGACCTTCATTCCATGGGTCAATATATACAGGAAGGACCACGTAACCTCTTTACCACAATTTTAGATGTGGAAAATCCTGGTGATGATGAGCTGTTGCATGTGCTCCCCGACGATCCCTTGTACCATTTAAACGGTTGGAGTATGAATGTTATCAACGCGGCAGTGCAAAAAGCAGCAGCTAAGGCGCATCAACAGGGTGAGGCTCCCAGCATTATCATCCGTACCCCTTATGTATCTCCGGTAGAATTGGGAGCGTTACTCTACTTCTTCCAATATGCCTGCGCTCTCTCCGGCTATTTGCTGGGGGTAAATCCTTTCGATCAGCCGGGAGTCGAAGCTTACAAAGCGGAACTCAAGCAACTGTTACAAAGAAAGTGAGGTTAGCACTATGCCCATAAATCCTGCCATCTTTCGTGAATATGATATTCGAGGTAACGCAGCCGCCGACATGGGCGATGCTTCACTGCCGGCCATAGCCGGGGGTATAGCTAGGTGGTTTCAACAAAAAGGGGCTAATTCTGTGGTCTTAGCTTACGACTGTCGCCTCTCTTCTCCTCGCATCCATGAGGGGTTGCGTCAGGTTTTCCAGGCCTACGGCTTTGATGTTGTCTCCATTGGGCACAGTTCTACCCCTTGCTTCTATAACGCCTGTTTCAACTTGGATGTGGCAGCTGGAGTGATGATTACCGCCAGCCACAATCCAGCCCCGGATAATGGGCTTAAGCTCATGCTAGGTAAAGATACCCTTTTCGGTAGCCAAATTCAAGAAATTGGTAAAGAAGCAGCCCAAATTTTTGCCGAAGGAGCGCCGCTACCCTCAGGTCAAGGCAGCTATCGGGAGATAGATCATCTTCCTTTTTATATCCAGGACTTGGTGCAGCGCATTCAATTAGGGGAGAGGCCACTAAAAGTTATTATCGATTGTGGTAACGGTAGCTCCGGTCCTTCCGTGCAAGGGGTGCTGGACTGTTATCCAGGTCACATAACCTATACTCCTTTAAACTTTACCCCCGATGGTACCTTTCCCGTGCATGAGGCTGATCCGGTTAAACCTAAAAATATGGTCGATTTGCAGCGCTTGGTCATCTCCGAAAAAGCAGATTTAGGGGTTGGCTTCGATGGTGATGGCGACCGGTTGGGGATTATCGACGATCAGGCGCAAATTCTTTGGGGCGACCAGCTGATGATCCTCTTCTGGCGAGATATAATCACCCGTCATCCGGGAGCAATCGGTTTAGTGGAGGTAAAATGCTCTCAGCTCCTTTTTGATGAAATTGCGAGACTCGGCGGCAAGCCGGAGTTTTGCCGCACCGGGCACTCCCTGATTAAAGCCCGCATGAAAGAAGTTAATGCTCTCTTTGCCGGAGAGATGTCGGGTCATCTCTTTTTTGCCGATGAATACTACGTCTACGATGATGCTCTCTATTCCTTCTTGCGTCTCCTACGCCTTCTCTCTCATACCGACCAACCCCTCTCAGTACTTCTCGGTGATCTACCCCACACCTATAACACCCCGGAGGTGCGCATCCCTTGTCCCGATGCCCAAAAATTCCAGCTGGTGCAGCAACTCTCCGAAGCTTTACAAAAGGAGTATCCGGTAGTTACGGTGGACGGAGTCCGGGTTATCTTCCCGGAAGGTTGGGGGCTGTTCCGAGCTTCCAACACCCAGGCTGCCATAGTTGCTCGCTGTGAAGCTACCAGCAGCGCTAAACTGGAGGAGTATACTGCCTATTTAAACCGCCTCTATCTCTCCTTTACCGGCGGTGAGCCTATTCACTGGGCATGATCGCTCAACTGCTATCTGTAGTGAGCCATACCCTACCCTAGAGGAAAGCAGTATTCTTTAACAGTTGGTGGTTCCCTATAACATAGGTAACCCCTGGTTAGTTCAAAAGTATATAAGGAGGTGGTGTCTAACCCCATGGCCATTATTCTACGGGTAGCCCGGGAAGCTGCTCGCTACAAAGCCTTGCTTATTACTTCCGCTATTAGCAGCATGGTCCTTACCTTTATCAATCTCACCGCACCTCGCTTGATGTCGCAAATGACCGGCTTAGTCGCCGCTGGTTTAACCCCGGAAGGGTTACAACGCATCTTTAGCTTAACCTCCCAGCTTTTTGCCATTTACCTCATGCGCATTATTTTTCGCTACCTCAGCGATAACTTAGCTCATCGCGCCGCTTGGCGCTTAGTTGAGGAGTTACGTATTAAGGTATATAGCAAGTTGCAAGCCCTCTCCATTGACTATTATCGCAATCATCAAATTGGCGATTTGGTCAGTCGCTCTTTAACCGATACCGGTATGTTTGAGCAGCTTTACGCTCATCTACTACCAGACATGATGATCAACCTGGTTACGGTAACCGGGGTTTCCCTTATTCTTTTCACGATTAACCCCCGCTTAGCTATGCTTACCTGTATCCCCATTCCTTTCATTCTAGCAGGGGGCTGGGTTTTTACCAACAAAGTGCAACCCAATTTCCGCATTATGCAGCGTGCCACCGGAACTCTCTCAGCCCAGTTAATTGACAACTTCTCCGGTATACAGGAAATTCAAATTTTTGGACAACAGGTGCGAGCCGCCGAAAAGGTGCGGGAAAGGGCTCATCAGTTTACTACTGCCATGTTACGAGCATTACACCTTTCAGCTATCTTTCACCCCAGCGTAGAGTTTCTCACCTCGTTGGGAACGGTTATTGTGGTCGGTTTTGGTGGCTATTTGGCCTATCAGGGATATATGGATGTCCAAGATATTGTCGCCTTTCTTCTCTACCTCTCCCTCTTTTACGCACCGATCACCGGGTTAGCTCGTCTCCTAGAAAG
>Ga0123353_10006764_pt1 | contig 15360 bp, 17 predicted proteins | sample TergutLab28metaG_3_FD_92763 | JGI IMG/M metagenome (GOLD analysis project Ga0123353, IMG submission 92763) | Labiotermes labralis P3 segment gut microbial communities from Petit-Saut dam, French Guiana - Lab288 P3 | ecosystem: Host-associated > Arthropoda: Insects > Digestive system > Gut ... | reverse complement strand
CAACTCCACCACGCCCGACGCGTCGGCCAGCAGCGTGCGGACCCGCCGGCCGTCTTCGGTGCAGATGACCGCCGACTGCCGCCCGCCGGTGCCTTCGATTTTCGCCGCCAGTTTCACCCAGCCTTTGGCGAGTTTCGGTTCGGGGTACTCGTACGCACCAGCGGCGACGCGGCCTTCGCGAACGGCGAACGGTTTGCCGTCGCGGTCCAGCGTCTGCACCGGCTTACCGTTTTTTTCCTGCGCTTTGCCGACAAACTGCCCCGGCAAACCGCCGCCCCACGTCACCTCCGGCGCAATGTGCAAATTGTACACCGCCGGGTCCGCGAACGTCGGCGCCACGAACACGCTGTAGTAGTCCTGCCCGCTGGCGGCGGGCCATTCGTGAATCTTCGCCACGGCCGGAACGTCGCCCCAGTTGCCGATCGTGCCCGTCAGCACGTTGTGATCGCTTCGCCAGCTCTTGGCGCTCAGCCCGTCGAGGATCATGTTGGTGTTGTTGGCCGTCAGGATCGAATTGGACACTTCGCCGGCGCTGCACGTAAGCGCCAGAATGCCCACGCTGGTCGAACCCGCCACCGTCACGTGACGCACAGCCGTCTCCACCGACCCCGACGCCAGCATGCCCATGATGTTCCGTGAGAACACGCAGCTTTCCACGAGCGTGTCGTCGGAGTTGCTCACGACCAAGCCTCGCGACAGGCCGTCGAACGTGCACCGCCGCACGGCGGCCGCGCGGCACTTGTCGAACTTGAGCCCCTGCCCAGGCCCACGGAACGTCAGTCCGCTGACCGTGACATTGGCCAGGCGGTGCAACGTGATCGCCAGTTGCGTCGGCTGGGCGGGGGTGAGCACGACGGGCCCGGGCTTGTCGCCGGTGAGATCGCCGCTCTCGTCGCCCGTGATGGCCATGGCCGATCCGTTGGCGCTGAACCGGTCGGCGATCAGGACCGACTCTTTGTACACGCCGGGCCCGATGACGATGGAGTCGCCGTGATTGATCACGCCCGCCGCCCGCGTGATCGTGCGAAACGCCGTCGCCGGGGTCTTGCCGTCCGCGAGGTCGTTCCCGCCGATGCGGACAAACCACGTCGCCGCCTGGGTCGAACACGGCGCCAACAAGGAAAACGTGACGATAACGGCCAACAGTGAGCGGGTCATGGCATCCCTTTCCAATTGACGAACAGGCCATTCTGACGTAGGATACAATCGTCGCGGTGGCTCGTCCAGAGCCCGTGGTGCGCGAATGAGTGCGTTTCGAAAAAAGGAGAAGTCATGAGTCGCGTGAAGCTGTTTGCGCTGGCGGCGTTGCTGGCCTGCATTTCGGTGCCGGCGTATGGCGTTCTGACCGTGGATGTGCTGTGGAAAGACGCGAACTCGAAGGACCTGATTCGCATCTACTCCAACCCGTTTGACCCGGACCTCACCTACAGCTACACCGGCACCCAGGCCCCGGGTGTCACCATCGCGTCGACGCCGGACTGGGGGACCAGTCAATTGCCGCGTATTGTCAGTTGGAGAACCCACCAGTCTTCCACCGGTTCCGGGCGAATACGTGCCCCCGGTGCGAATGCCACCACAGGTTTCGGCGGCCAGGCGGGATGGATAACGTTCCAGGCGGCCACGGATTTCCAGGTGGGCACCGTCATCACCTTCCTGCGTAATAGCGGGAATACCGGGGGCCCCAGCCCGATGCCCTACTGGCTCAGCCTCGGCACCGGCGGGAAGGATGCGGACTGGGCCAACATCGACTCGGTCATCTCCGGCGGCTTCGGGAACGACGAGACGCGGTTTCAGGTCTACACCGCCCCCAGCGTGGGCACGTACGATTCCTTCCGGCTGGACGGTCAGACCAGAATCGACGGCTATTTCGACTTCAACGACGTCGTCCTGCTGCCCGACCGGCTGGAGCGTCTGAGCAACGTCACGGTCACCGCGAGGATTTCGTCGTCATCGACCGCGGCCTACCTGGTGGACATGAACCATGACGCGCACGCCAACGCCGGCTGGGCCAGCGCTTCGAATAATGAAAATGGTGATACGCTCACCTTCACGTTCAAGAACGATGAGGGAATCGTGACCGCTCAGGGGATCGACGCCATCGTATTCTTCGGGCTCGAGAATCTGGGCACGGTTTTCACACTCCAGTACAAGGACGCCAAAGGAGATCTGATCGACCTGGCCGACGTCACCATGAGGGACTCCAGTATGGGCTATGTTCTTCCTTTGGAGTTCCTCCAGACCCTCGAAACGGACACGATCGTCATGGAACTACCCGCTGGCGCGCGGTACAACCTTCGCCAGGTGATGTTCTTCACGAAACTGCCCGACGTGCCCGAACCGGCGACGATGAGCCTGCTGGCCCTGGGCGGCCTGGCGCTGCTGCGGCGGCGAGCAAGGTAGTTTTCACCACAGCGGCACAGAGAACCACAAGACACAGAGAGGAGACGGGATCGAAATCCCGTCTCCTCTCTGTGTCTTGTGGTTCTCTGTGCCGCTGTGGTGAAAAGAAACGTGCCGCGTCACGCCAACTTCGCCGTCGCCTTTTTCGCCGCCGAGCGGAGGTTCCCGCCTTTGCCGGTGCTGCGGGATTTCTCCAACCGGGTGACGATTTTTTCGATGGCGGCCGGGTCGACCGGCAGCGACACGGCGTCGCCCTTGCCGAAACCGCTGACGTAAATTGCGTTGGCCAGTTGGAGTTCGTTGAGCGCCTCTTCGCCGCTGCACACCATCGGCATGCCCTTCGAAGTCATTCACTGCGAGCAAGTCATTCATCGTCACCCACGCCCTTCTCTTCTCTCCCGGTTTTCCGAGTTTTCCAAGTTAAGTCACTCTTGTATTAAACCGAAAAACCATTGGTGGCATTGGTGAAATCATAAATTGATGTGTTCGGAGACAAGGCGATGGTGGATACGATGTCCAAGACCGGATTGAGTTGGTATCTTGATCATATTAAGGCGACTCCGCTGTTGACGGCGGAGCAGGAGCGGCAGTTGTCGCGGCGGGTTCGGGAGCACGGGGACCCGGCCGCTCGGGAGCAGATGGTGCAGGCCAATTTGCGGCTGGTGGTTCGCATCGCGAAGGATTATCACACACCCGGAATGACGCTGGGCGATCTGGTGGCCGAGGGCAACATCGGACTGCTGCGGGCGGTCGAGGAGTTCGACCCCGATGCCGGCGTGCGATTCAGCACCTACGCGGCCTGGTGGATCAAGCAGGCGATCAAACGGGCGATGATTCATGCGGGATTGCCGATTCGGATTCCCGCCTATTTGATGAAACTGGTGGGCAAGTGGCGTGCGACGGCGCGGCAGATGGAGGTGGAGTTGCATCGGCCTCCGACGATGGAGGAGATGGCGAAAAAGCTGCGGATTTCCGAGAAAAAGGCCGCCATTGTCCAGCAGGGTTTAACGGCGATGAACGCGCCCAGCCAGATGGGCGGCGACGATTCGAACGCGATCAGCGAAATGCTTCCCTCCAACGACGCCGCGCCGGAGGACCCGCTGCTGGCCGCCAGCACGCCGCCGTTCGTGGCCGGGCTGCTCAAACACCTGCCCGCCCGCGAGCGGAAAATTCTGGAACTGCGGTACGGCATGGACGGTTACGACGGTCCGCCGCGGACGTTCAAGGACATCGGCAAAGTCGTCGGCCTGACGCGCGAACGCGTCCGCCAGCTCGAAAAACAGGCCCTGCTGAAACTGCGCGAACTGGCGGAACAGGCGTAAAAATTCTTTTGCCGGGATTGCGGGATTACAGGATGGAGACCAAGCGATGAGCGGGAGGGTGTTTTTATGATACCGCTGGTTTGGAGAGGTTTGGGTTATCTGGTGCCGCTTTCGGTGGCCGCTGCTGTCGCCATCACGATCTATTTGCCGATCAACCAAAAAGACGGCAAACTGACCAATATGGTTGTCTATATCGTTGCGGCAGTGCTTTGCCTGGTTGCGGGCGTTGCGGTAGAGGCGTATCGGCGATCTACCTCGCAAGTGCATGTTATACGCAACGAAAGAACGGGAAAGGAAAAGAAAAGCCGCGTGGTGTTCGAGACGAACACGACCACGGGAGAAAAATTCATGGTCGTGGTCAAGGACACGTTTTTCGGTATTCCCATCCTCTATTGGGGGATTATCCTCGCGGCATGGTCGGTATACGTCTATCAGGTCAATTGACGAATCCAGCCCGCCCGTCTCTATATCGCATCCCTTGGCGTAAGACGCTCGAACACTCCTCTCCGCGTCTCCGCGTCGTCGTTCTCCCGCGCGTTTTTTCTCTGTGTTCTCTGTGCCTTGTGGTAAAAAAGGGCCAACGAAAGGCACAACACATGGACAATACAACTCGGGACGTTCTTCAGGACCATCTGGCCACGGTGGGCGATCATTTGCACAGCGGCGTGATCCCGTTCTGGTTCGCGCGGGCGGAGGATGCGGAGTTTGGCGGGTTTTTGACGAATTTCGACCCGCGCGGGGCCGGGCTGCCCACGCCGGAAAAATACGTCAACACGCAATGCCGGCTGATCTGGTGGTTCTCCACGCTGTGGCGGCATTTTCCGAACCTCGAACCCGCCCGGCGGCTGGCGACGCAGGGTGTCGATTTTCTGCTCAAACACTTCTGGGATAAAACGCACGGCGGGTTTTCCTGGAAGGTTTGTCGCGACGGGGCGCGGCTGGACGACGCGAAAATCGTGTACGGCGAGAGTTTTTGCATCTATGCGCTGAGCGAGTATTTTCTAGCCACGCGTGACGAGCGCGGATTGGAATTTGCGTCGCGGACGTTCGATTTGCTGCAAAAATTTTGCGCCGACACGCGCCACGGCGGGTATTACGAGAACGTCAACGCGGACTGGTCGCCCGAGGCCGGCGGGTTCGCGGGCGGCGATCGCAAGGGGCTCGACACGCACATGCACCTGATGGAGGCCTTCACGACGCTCTACGCCGCCAGCGGGCAGGAGGTGCACGGCCGCAAGTTGATGGAGGTGGTGGAACTGATCCGCGCGAAGATGATCGACCCCGCCAGCGGGTGCGGGCTGAACCAGTTCGACCTGGCCTGGAATTCGATCCCGGCCATCGCGATCAAGCGGACGTGGAACGGCGAGCGGCAGGGCGAGTCGCCCGCCCAGCCGACCGACACGACCAGCTATGGGCACAACATCGAGTTGGCGTGGTTGATGCAACGGGCGGTGGAGACGGCCGGGGCGGATTTGACGCCGTACAAACCGACGCTGCGGCGGCTGTTGGATCACGGCGCGGAGCACGGTGTGGATTGGGAATTCGGCGGCATTTACCGCGACGGCCTGCGCGCGACCGGCAGGCCGCTGGTGCTGGAAAAGGAATTCTGGCAGCACAGCGAGAGTTTGGTGGGTTTTCTCGGCGGATACGCGTTGTTCGGCGAGCGGCGGTTTTTGGACGCGTTCGGCGTGATCTGGCGGTTCGTGCGGGAACACATGATCATCCACGGTGTCGGCGAATGGCGAACATTGCTCAGCCGCGAGGGCACGCCCATCGACGCGAACATCGGCAACCCGTGGAAGGTGAGCTACCACACCGGACGCGCGATGCTGGAGTGTTACACGCGGTTGAAAAAGCTGGTGGATGGTTAGACGTGGATATGGCTTCGCTTGGTTGTGCTGTAGGGTGTTCCTGTCGGTTGAACACAAAAAAAACGGGAATTTCCCTCTTGCGTGATGTCGATAGGAAGTATATGTGTATAATGTAGATGGACGAAAAAAGGATGCAGGTTATTGGCCTGGAGCATCTGGAGGAGTTTTGGCAGCGGTATCCCCGAGCCAAACCTCCCTTGACGCGTTGGCTTGGGATCGTGACGACGGGGGATGTCTGGACGTGTTTTCTGGATGTGCGGGCGGTGTTTCCCAGTGCCGACATTGTGACCGTCGCCAGCGGAAAAAACGTTGTTGTGTTTGATATCGGCGGCAACAAGTATCGCCTGATAACGGGGATGGAATACAAAAAGCAACTTGTCGTTGTGCTGACGGTTCTTACGCACGAGAAGTACGACGAAGAAAAGTGGAAGTACACACTATGAGCAATACCGCGCTACCGATCAACTTCAAGCAGATGCCGAAGACCTATGATGAACTGGTGACCATACTGCCTCCACAAGACATTCACGATGCCTATGGTTATGCCGACGCAATCGAAATGGTTAGACGTCTGGTCGGTTTCAATCTAAACGCCGAGCAGCGACAATACGTGAAAGAACTTGCAAACTTCGTGGAATCCTACGAGGCCGTTCGTTTTCCGATTGATGAATCGTTGACGGCTCCACTGGATATGCTGAAATTTCTGTTGGAAGAAAACGGCATGACGGATTTGGACCTTGGACAGTTGCTGGGCGATCCCGCGCTGGGGGCGGAAATTCTCGCCGGCCGGCAGAGCCTGAACGAGGCCCATGCCAAAAAGTTGGCTGAACGCTTCAAGGTTAAGCCGGAACTTTTTATCTCCTGAGCGCCTGGGTTCGCCTTACACAACGTCCTACAGCGCAAAGAGGCAAGCCAAATCCGCGCCGGTTACGATTTGAGCGTCTTGTTGCACGAAGCGGAACCGGTGCGGAATTTTTTGCGACCACCAACGTTTTTCTCCGCGTCCCCGCGTTCCCGTGTCTCCGTGTCGTTTTTCTCTCGCGTCTCCGCGTCGTCGTTGCTCACCGTCCGCGTCAGGCTGGGCAGGAAGAACTCGGTCACGACGTGTTCCCAGTTCATTTTTTCCGCCAGCGCGTAGCCGTCGGCGATTCGGGCCTGGAGCGTCTGGTCGTCGCGCGGGAGCAGCGGGACGAGCAGGTCGGCCAGGCGTTTGCCCTCGCGGGACTCGATTGCGTCGCGGTCGGCTTGGCCGATCGTGCCCGCGTCCTCGAGCGCCACGCCCGGCGGCAACGCCAAAAAGTTGCCCTCGACGATGTTTTTCGAAATGTCCATGCCCCTCGCGGCCAGGGCCCGCGCGAAGCCCATGCAGCCGCACACGTTCGACGGCACACAGATCGCGCCGAACGCCAACGCCTCGAACTGGGCGATTCCGTACGGCTCGTAAATCGACAGGCCGAACTCCAGGTCGCTGCCGCGCCGGATGTCCGCGAAGGTCATGTCCGCGGGCATGCGGTCTCCGCAGACTTGGCGGTTCCAGTCCCACTGGTTCACCAGCACCGCCCGGATTCGCGAATGGCCCTTGTTGAACACGTCGATCATCGCGAACAGTCCCTCTTCGCCGCCGCTCAGGTCGGGATAGCCGATCTCGTGCCCGACCGGCCAATCGTATTCGCGTTCCATGTGCCGCACGTCGGCGGACCGCCGCTGGCCGCCCAGCGTGCCCAGCAGGAAATACACGGCCGTTTCGCCCCGCGCGGCCAGCAGCGGTTCCATGTGGTGCATCACGCGGAAATCCCGCCAGATTCCCTTGCTCATCACCGGCCTGCAAACGTGCGTGAAGATCCAGTCCGGTTCGTCCTCGAAGAGGTTCATCGCGTACTGCTGCATGCGGGTTCGGGCATCGTGTTTTTGCTCCAGCGTCAGCGGAAGCGCCTGCACGCCGTTGTACACCAGGTCGCACTCGCGGCGGCGGAAGTGGTGGTCGAGGAATTTCAATTCGCGCTCGACGTAATCGCCGACGCAGAACACGTGGTCGCAGTGCCTCGCCGCCTTCACCAGCGGGTGTTTGTAGTTCTCGAACACGCTCGGGAAGACGTCCTCGATGCACTTGCCGTCGCGCGATTCGTGCTGGAGGACGTTGTAGAACATCGTGTCATGGCCGGGCGCGTGCTCGACGATCGGGCGGACGCTGGCCACCTCGTGGGCGTAGAACACCGTGCGGCTGTTGTGGCTGCCGGCGAGCATCACCTTCAACGCCAGCGGCATGCCCATGTACTCGTGAGAGAGATAGATCACCGGTTGATCGTCGCCGTCGCAGCCGATGGCCTGGAGGGCTTCGTAGCCCGGTTCGGCGATGCGGACATATTGTTCGTAGTCCCAGATATGCTCGAACAGGCTGGAAGGAATTCCGAATTTTTTGTACAGCTCGCCCTTGAAGAGGTTGACGCGGCCGCGGTTTTGATGGAAAACGTCCAGGAGCAGGACCTCGACGGTGACGGTTTTTCCGCCGCAGGGGTCATTGATTTTCCGCGTACCGTAGACGATGCCGACGTTGTGGGCATGCTGGACAGGTTCGAATTTTTCCCGCCAGGGGCTTGGCATGAGGTTGTCCAGGGTGCTGTAGATCAGCGTGCCGCCTTCGCCGATGCGAAGATTGGCGGGCTGATCGGTGCGGAACAGCGGCCCGACGAGGAGGGTGCGGGAGACGGTTTGTCGATAGGCGTCCGCCGTCACCAGGCCGGCCACCACCGCGCCAATTCCGCCGATTTTTTCCACGGCTTCATGCGTCACGTGCACAACAATCATGTGGACTCCTTACTGTCGGGCGGAAGCACCGCCACAATGCCCTATCCTATCATCGGTCCGTTTGGAAAAGAAATTGATCTTCGAAAAGCGATAAGCGACCAGCGACAAGTGACAAGAGAAGGAGCGTTTTGTCTTTCAAAACGTTCGCTCTGCGCGAGGGCGGTGAATACGGCAACACGTTCCTTCTCTTGTCACGTGTCGCTGGTCGCTGTTTTTCTTGACATTGTTCAACTGGTGTTGAATAATTATCCAATAGCATGAAAACGATCACCGCGACAACCGTGTTTGAAGCCTTGACCTCCGAGTCCCGGCTGGGCGTGTTCCGGCTGCTGGTCAAGTACGCGCCGGACGGCCTGGTGGCGGGGGAGATCGCCCGGAAATTGCACATTCCCAAGACCAACCTGTCGTTTCACCTGAAGACCCTGGTTCACAGCGGTTTGGCGGGCATGGAACGCGAGGGCCGGAACACGCGGTACCGGGCGAACATCGCGTTGATGATGGAGACGATTGACTATTTGACGGCAGAGTGCTGCACCGGCGGGTCGGGTTCGTGCCGGACGGGCGCAAAGACGAAAAAAAATCAGCGAGGAAACCATAACCATGAGTAAACGGAAATCGTGTACATCCGGCTGCGCATCCAGCGAAGACATTCGTACAACCGTTCGGGCCGGATACGCGGCCATTGCGACGGGCCAGCGGTCGTCGTGCTGTTCGGGTCCTCGGGGCAATCGCGCCGACCCCGACCGGCTGGCGCGGGCCGTCGGGTACGACGCGGCGAGTTTGGCCCATCTGCCCGAGGGCGCGAACATGGGGCTGTCGTGCGGAAATCCGGTGGCCATCGCGGCCTTGCGGAAAGGTCAAACCGTGCTGGACCTCGGCTGCGGCGGCGGGTTCGACGTGTTTCAAGCCGGCGAAAAAGTCGGGGCCTCCGGGCGGGTCATCGGCGTGGACATGACGCCGGAGATGCTCACCAAGGCCCGGCGGAACCTCGCAACATACCGCCGCCACACCGGTATGGACAACGTGGAGTTCCGCTTGGGCGAGATCGAGCACCTCCCCGTGGCTGACGAAACCGTGGACGTGGTGCTCTCCAATTGCGTCATCAATCTCTCTCCGGACAAACCGCAGGTCTGGCGCGAAATTTTCCGCGTGCTCAAGCCCGGCGGAACGGTGGCGGTCTCCGACCTGGCGTTGCTCAAACCACTGCCCGAGGCCGTCCGCGGATTGGCGGAGGCGCTGGTGGGTTGTGTGGCTGGCGCGGCGCTGGTGAAGGAAACCCGCGCTATGCTGAAAAAGGCTGGCTTTACCGACATCACGTTGACGCCCCGTCCCGACTATGTGCGGATGATGCAGCAATGGAACGACCCGCTGTACAAAAAAATCGCCAAAACGCTGCCCAAAGGCGAGGAATTGGCCGATTACGTGGTGAGTTTGTCGATCGAAACCAAAACGTGACAAGCGACCAGCGACAAGTGACAAGTGACAAGAGAAAGAACGTTTTGCCGTATTCATCGTTCTCGCGCAGAGAGAACGTTTTGAAAGACAACACGTTCCTTCTCTTGTCACGTGTCGCTGGTCGCTTGTCGCTGCTGTCGGGTGTGGATGTTTCGCGACCTATAATGTGCCGGCCTGAGACTCCAGGGAGGCGAGTATGCAAGGGGAACTGTTCATCATCGACTGTCCGCGATGTGGGCGAATCGAGGGGTACGCGCCGGCCGAGGAAGATGACGTCGATCCGGCGGCGGGGGATGAGGACGCGGCCGCGGACGAGCAGGAATTTTTCGCGCGCGACGGTCGGCCCGTCCACAAAATCCGCTGTCCCCGCTGCGGCGGATGGGTGGAACCCGAGTGGACGAAAGCCCAGTGACGTGCAAAAACGGCTGTCATACGATTTGGCTCTGCCTTTTTGCGTTGCAGAACGTTCAGGGTCCGTCCGCGATTGGCGCCCGGAGTGATCTACAACGCAAAAAGGCAGAGCCATTGCGAAACGTTTCGTGTATCCTTACGGCATGGGCGTGTTGACCACAACGTGGGAGCAGGTGTGCGCGTTGGCCCGGCGTGGGACGCCGGTGTTTGCGCTGGAGCTTCGCGTGCACAGCCGGCAGCGGAGGACGTTCGCGTTTCGGGCGGTGTACGTCGGGTTGCTGCTGCTGTACGTGGCGCTGCTCTGGCAGGGGGTGGTCTCGCAGGCGCGGGCCGAGAGCGGGCAGGCGTGGTCGCAGAGCATCATGGCCGACGTCGGACAGCGCGTCACGCAGAACGTGCTGATCTTTCAATTCCTGGCTGGGCAGGCGGCCGCGGTGATCCTGATGTGCGGGGCGTTCTCCGACGAATTCGCCCGCGGGCGGCTGCCGGCGCTGCTCACCACGCCGCTGACCGACACGCAGGTCGTGGCGGGCAAGTTCCTCAGCCGCCTGGTGCAATTGCTCGTGCTCATGCTCGCGACGCTTCCGGTCCTGGCCGTTGTCAGGCTGTTCGGCGGCGTTCCGTGGATGTTCCTTCTGGGCGGGACGGGGCTGTCGCTGACGGCGGCGATGTTCACGGGGTCGGTGACGCTGCTGAACGCGTTGCGGCACCCGCAGCCTCACGCGGCCGCCCTGCGGTCGATCGGATGGGGCGTGTGCGTGTTCGTGGTGGCGTGGTTCGCGGGGTTTTCCCAGCCGATGACGCTGCCGACGGCGGTGCTCATGGCGGTCGTCAGCGTGGCGGGTCTGGCGGCGGCGGTTGTCGTGGTGATCTACGTGTGCCGGGTGGAGTTTTCCAAGGCCGTGCGGCGGGCCGTCGGGGACGGGCGGACGGGCCCGAGCCTGATGGACCTGCGGCAGTACATGGACCGCGTGTATTTACCGGTCGTTCCGGGCGAGGAGGACATCACGTCGTCGCACGGGATTTCGCATGTCGGTTATTTCCGGGAGGAGGGCGACTCCAGCCCCGTCGGACGGGCGCAGAACTACCCGCCGTTCTGGAAGGCGATGCGGCAACTGGGCCGCTCCACGGGGTTCCGGCCGCTGCTGCTGGCGGTGGTGTGCATCTACGTGGCGGTGTTTTTGACGGTTAACACCGCGTCGCCGGGGTTTCATCTGTTCGTGCTGGGCGCGCTGCTGTCGGTGGTCGCGATCTGGTGCGGGTTTCAGGCGGCCTGCGTGATCGCGATGGACAAGGAGTCGGGTTTTTGGCCGTTGGTGCTGTCGACGCCGATGGACTCGTGGACGATTTTCGCACAGCGTGCACGGGTGATTTTCCGGCGGTCGTGGATGCTCCTGGCCGCGGCGGGGGCGCACGTGGCGGGGTTCGCGGTCGCGGGGGTGCTGCATCCGGCGGCAGTGGTGCAGTTGCCGATTGTGTTGGCGTGGGCGGCGTTGTTCGTGGTGGCGGTGGGGGTGTATTGTTCTGCCCGAGGCCGCACGACGACCGGCGCGGTCCTGGCGACGTTCACGACACTGTCGGTTTTGTGGCTGGGCGCGCCGCTGTTGGCGGTCCTGTTGGGCAACCTGGTCGAGCCGGGCGGCTGGTGGTACGGCGCGACGCTCTGGTTGTCGGCGGCGAGTCCGTTCACGCACCTTCGGGCGGGCCTGAGCGGCTGCGTCGAGCACGCGGGGCCATTCGCGCCCATGACCTGGTGCGACGGTAGCGAGACGCTCATGCCGGCCGGCCGATTTTTACTGCTGACGACGTTCTGGACCACGGCGTATGCGGTCGCGAGCGTCTGGCTGATCCACACCACGGTCCGCTCGTTCCGCCGGCGGGTGTACGAGTAAAAATGTTTTCGTTTTTAGCGGCGATTAGAGCAATTTACGTTTGAAAAAGCAAACCGCCGCTGCTGGCGGTGTCGCCGGGCGAGGGCAGGATCACGTAAATGTCAATGTCGCCGTGAAGCCGGTCATGTTTCGGCCGTAGTCGTCGCTGGCGTTGCTGACGCCGATGAGTTCGATTTTGCCCGTCAGTTTGTTGTTGGGGCCGCAGTTTAGCGTGTTTACGCTGCCGCCCATGCTGACGAATAGCGGGGCGATGCCGAGCGGGGCGTCGCATTCGGCGTTCCATTCGGCGATGGACGGGCCGTAGTACATGGCGGCGGAGTAACCGACCGGGAACTCGGCCTTGAAAAAGGCGTCATAAAACGCCGTGCGGGTGAAGTTGATTTCGATGACATAGCCCAGCCACGGGGCGGCGTAGGTGCCGTCGCCGTAGACTCGATCTACGCCGACGAAGGCCTGGCGGGCGCATCGGCCACTGTAGGCGTAATAGTCCCACCGCGTGCAATACGGAAAAACGTGCGGGATGTAGTCCGCGACGCCGCAGATGTCGAAGTTGTGGCACGACTTGTTTAACTCGACGATCAGATTGTTTTGCGGCGTGTCCTCGTCGAAACACGGATTGCATGTGGTTTTGCAGTCGTTCTCAATGCTCCACGTCGCCCGGCCCGCGTTGTCGTCATGGTCGCCGTCCACGCAACCGTTTAAGTTAGTCATGTATAGTTGCAGCCGCTGGCCCTTGGACATTGTGATCGTCTTGCTCTGCTCACGTTCCAATAGTTCCGATCCATCGTCCCAGTTGCGCAACTGCTCGTCCACCTTGGGGCGGAATCGTTGAACGCAACCGGCGGAGGGACTCCACCAAGAGTAGGTGACGGTGAGCGGGCCGTCCTCGTCGGCATAGAGTTTGATTACGAATTGGCTGGACCCGCACACCGGCCCGTAATCGACGAAATATTTGATCTTGCCGGTGACGATGAGCGTCACGTCGCGGGTCGTCGGCGAGCACCGCTGATCCTCAAGGTTCAGCGTGATTTTACACGACGTGCCGCAACAACATTTTGACAACATTAACGCGCTGGACATTGTTATATGCACCCTCCATCCACACCGTTTTCGTAACTGAACCAGTATTCTGTGTTGCCGCTTGTCGTGACGATGGGCATGAGCATGACGCGGGTGCCGGTCGGGGCTGGACGCATGGTGAAGCGGGCTTTGTCGGTCGTCAGGTTGCTGATAGACACACCCCTCGCAAAACCCGGCCACGCTGGCCGGGTTCTTCTCTTGCTCCGCCTACTTTCGAACCTGCGCAAACGTGGCGCGTTCTGGCCGCGGCCATGGCGGAACCCGGCCCACCACATCCAGCCAGATGAGCACCCCGACCGTCGTGGCGGTCGGGGCGGAACAACGAATTGGATTGTTGGCGCTACTGCTCTTGTCCGAGGGCGAAGTATTCGATCATGGCGTCCTCGAACACGAACTTCGACGCGGGATAGCTGCGGCGTAAATGCGTCGTAACGCAGCCGCGTTCTTTGAGGAACTCGAGCGCGACGTTCACTTGAGAATACGGCAAGCTCAGGGCGGTGGCCAACGTCGTGCCCGTCGCGCCCGCTTCGCCCACCGATTGCATCGCGTCGGCGACGGCCTCGTATACATCGCGCGTGCATCGGTGGACATACGAGCGGCCGTCGGCGGCGGTGACGGTGCGGACGAGGTGGCCGTTGAACACCGCAAAATTCACGTCGGCATTTCGGTATTGCGTTCGCATGGTCAGGCGTCCCTCCCGGCGGCAGCCGCCTCGGTGAGGTCAAACATGCCGCGGTCTGTTTTGCGGAAACGGCTGGCCGGACCCTTCTTGGCGATCTCTGTGATCACGGCCGCGTAAATTGTGCTGGCCGGGGTCTTGCCGCCGGTTTTCCAGAGACCGTCCGACAACATGCGTTTGACCATCTCGCCGCAGTTGAGCGGCGTGCCCGCTTCACGCAACACCAACACCGCCGCATCGAGGCCGCTGGTCTTCTTCGGCTGTGGCGTCCGTCGCCGTGCCCGCCGTCTTCGCGGACACCACCTTCGCGGGCGCGGCGGCGATGCGTTTCCCGCGTTTGGGCTTGGCCGGTGCCGACGCCGCGTCCGTCGCCGGGGGTACGGCAAGGGCGGGCGAGGTTGGCGCAGGGGCGGCGACCTCGCGCTCTTGCGGCCGCTGGCGGGCATGCCACTTTTCGGCGGTCTCGCCGGTTCCTTTGAGGGCCGTGGTGCTGATTTTGACCGCCGTGCTGTCGAGCATGTTCACGCCCTCATAACGGCCGTGTCCAAGCGAGCGAACCACCTGCACCGGCGCATACGTCTTGCCGACCTTCGCGCTGTAAACGTGTCCGAGTTCGAATTTCCTTTTCGAGTCCATGTGTCTGCCTTTCGTGTTGTGCGGAGTTTCCGCATCCGTCCGCGCCCGCCAGCCTGACCACCAGGCCAACGGACGCGGGTTTCGTAAAACCAAATCCGTTCTACAAGCCAAGTTCCTCCATCAGCCGGGCTTGTTGTTCGTGCCCGCCGACGAGGCCGATGAGTTTCTTGCAAAACCAGACGACCTCTTGGTCGACCTTCAGGTTATTCGTGCGTGCGCCTTGAATGTGAGCGGCGATGCTGCTGATCGCCTCCGGTGAAAGATTCTCGCGGAGGCCGTTAACCATGACGGCGGCGTGCGCCACCATGATGGTCACTGGATCGATGATGTAACGACACGGCTCGCGACCGGCCGCGAGGTCGCGGTCCCACACGGCGAAAATCTCCTCGTTGCTGAAGCCCTTCTCGCAAAAATACGCGAAGTCGGCATGCGTGTACATCGGATGGTCGGCGAGGCTCCTGATTTTCTTTTTTGAGGTTTTCTTCACGGTTTTCTTCATGTGTGTGCTCCTTTCGATGTTGTTCGCCCGCGTTAGCGTTCGAGGTGCCGCTTCATCACGGTGAGGTGTTCGGCCAGCCGCGAGTACGCACCGGCGCGGGCGCGGTCGACCGCGTTGGAAAACGCGCAGGTGGAACTGGACCCGAAAAAGGCCTGCACGCGGGAGCGGCACTCGTCGATGTTCTTCGCCAGCACCGTGTGCGGGTCGCACTCGGCCAGTTCACATTCGATCCGCGACCAAACCTCATGCTCGACCTGCGCCTCGACCGCGCCCTTCGCCAGCCAGCCGACCGCGTTCGACGGATTTTTCT